>PPYF01384994.1_pt1 | contig 95823 bp, 87 predicted proteins | sample 1559871 | NCBI WGS metagenome assembly PPYF01 (sample SAMN08240021, study PRJNA423297) | Human gut metagenome, whole genome shotgun sequencing project.
GAAGAAAGGCAGCGTCCTCACCGAGTTTGAAAAGAAGCTCGTCGCCTATCACGAGGTCGGCCACGCGATGGTCGCCTACAAGCAGAAAAACGCCGAGCCCGTGCAGAAGATCACGATCGTCCCGCACACCGAGGGAAGCCTTGGCTACACGCTCCTGATGCCTGAAGAGGACAAGACGAACCTGCGCACGCGCGATGAGCTGATGGCGAAGATCGCCGTCTCGATGGGCGGCCGCGCGGCCGAAGAGGTCGTGATGAACACGATGACCAACGGCGCCTCGCAGGATATTCAGGAGGCGACGAGCATCGCGCGCAACATGGTCGCCATGTACGGTATGAGCGACGCGGTCGGCATGGTCGCGCTCGGGTCGGTGCGCAATCAGTACCTTGACGGCGGCTACGGCCTCGACTGCGCGCAGGATACCGCCGCCATCATGGACCGCGAGGTCAAGCGTATCCTCGACGAGTGCTACAAGGACGCCGTACAGGTCATCCGCGACAACCGCGAGGATATGGACAAGGTCGTCGCCTACCTCCTTGAAAAGGAGACCATCACGGGCGGTGAAATGGTCGCTATCCTCGAAGGCCGCGATCCCTTGACCGTCGAAGAGGCCTACGCTTCCACGCGCAAGAGCGAGGACGGCTTCCGCCCCTCACAGCCGAGCGTGATCGAAGCGCCCGCCAAGCACATTTCGATGACGAGCGAAAAGATCGAAATGCCGCCGGAGGACAAGGGCGAAGATGCTCAGACTGAAGACAAGCCCTCGACTGAGCCCGAAACGCCGGATACTTCCGCGGAAAACACTGACGAAAACAAATAAACAACCAAAAAATCCCCGCTGTAAAAACAGCGGGGATTTTTTATATCAATTTATACCACTTGGAATAAGTAGAACTTGAGGTAATCCGTCTCCGGCACGTTCCAGAGGATGGGATGGTCACAGCTCTGCGTGCGCGCCTCGATCTGCCGCAGCTCGACGCCCGCGTCCGCGGCGGCGGAGCGCAGCATCCGCTCAAAGCGTTCGGCGGGCATGAAGTGGCTGCACGACGCGGTCGCAAGGTAGCCGCCGCGCGGCAGCAGGCGCATCGCGCGCAGGTTGATCTCCTTGTACCCCTTTTCGGCGTTGTTCGCCGTGCGGCGAGACTTTGTGAACGCCGGGGGATCGAGGATGATGAAGTCATAGGGCTTTTCGTGCGCGGCCTCGATCTGCGGGAGCAGGTCGAAGACGTCGGCGGCGAGAAAGTCCATTTTGTCCTCAAGGCCGTTGCGCGCCGCGTTCGCGCGCGCCATTTCGATGGCGCTCTCGGACACGTCCACCGCCGTCACGTGCTCTGCGCCGCCTTTGGCGGCGTTGAGCGCGAACGAGCCCGTGTGCGTGAAGCAGTCGAGCACGCGCTTGCCGTGCGCGAGGTGCGCGACGGCGAGGCGATTGAACTTCTGGTCGAGGAAAAAGCCCGTCTTCTGCCCGTTTTCTACATCCACACGGTAGAAAACGCCGTTCTCGCAAATTTCAGTGATGGGGCTCTCGGGCGTTTTTTTGCCGGGGAGGGGAAACCAACCCTTGTTCTGCGTCAAGCCCTCCTTTTCGCGAAGCACGACATCGTTGCGCTCAAAAAGGCCGTCGATCGTCTCGCCGTCCTGCTCCAGCACCTCGACAATGAGGGGGAAGAGCATGTCCTTGATCTTTTCCATGCCGAGCGAGAGCGTCTGCGTGACGAGAAGATTTTCAAACCGGTCGACCGTCAGGCCGGGGAAGGCGTCCGCCTCGCCGAAGATCAGGCGGCAGCAGCCGGTCTGCCCATCCATGACCGCCTTGCGGTAGTCCCAGGCGTAGCGTACGCGCCGCCGCCAGAAATTTTCATCAAAGCGGTCGTTCGCGTTGCGCGAGACGATGCGCACGCGGAGCTTACTGAGTCTGCTCAAAAAGCCCGTGCCGAGATATTTGCCCTTTTCCGACACCACGTCGACGAGCGCACCGTTTTCACACTCGCTCTCGTCCGGCTCGCGGGCGACGTCGGAGTCGTACACCCATGGGTGACCGCTCTCGAGCCAGCGCGTGCCCTTGGCGGTGACGGTCAGGATCGGATAGTCGCGTGCAGCTTTCATAGGTCAAAATTCCTTCTTTAAAACAAGTTTTCCCCATCATACCACGGCAAAAGCCGCGGCACAACTCATTTGTTGAGGAAAAACAGCCCGACAAGGCACAGCGCAAGGCCCACGAGCTTGTTGACCGTGATGGCCTCGTGGTAGACAAGATACCCAATGAACACCAAAATCGTCGCGATGGCCGCCGCAGACGACACCTGAAACGCGCTGACCGGCCAGCCCGCCTTGTAGGCGTGCATGCTGCCAGCTTCCAAACCGACGACCGCGAGACCGAGCAGGTACGGCGCCCAGTTCATCTGGCTGTATTCGTGCAGAAGGTTCGCCCCGCCGCGGTTCGTCACAAAATACAGGATGCCCGAAAAGATTGAGCCGATCAGATACGTGACCGTGAGCGACGCGAGCGGATCAACGCTCTCGGGCAGCGATTTGGCGCAGATGTGATACACGCTGTTCGACGCCACAACGAGAATGAGCGGCCAGAAGTAAGCCATAAATATTCCCTCCTATTCAAATGCCGGATGCAAAACGGCAGCCAGACTTCCGCCTGACTGCCGGTAGGTGCGCACCCGTAATAGACAAGGAAAGTGTATCAGCGGCGCGCGCTCTTGTCAAGGAAAATTCCGCCGCGGCGGCGATTCCGACAAATTTGTAAGCGACAGTTCATACAACCTGCCGCTTGTATTTTCCGCTCCGCCATGCTACCATAAAAATGTCATATCAATCCCAGCCGCGCTTGCGGCGCAGACTTTAATGGAGGCAAATTATGAGCTATCCCAAGACCGGCGAAGAAGTTTACGTCAGCCTGAATCTGTCTAACACGATGCTCACAGGTCTCGGCAAGGGCACGATCACCCGCGAGGACGTTTCTGTGGACTACCTCAAGAAACTGTTTATGCAGCACGGCGTCATCGTCTCGGCCAAGCCCGAGTACCGCAACATCATGGAGCGCGTGAACAGCACCTATGACTTAGGGCTTGAAATTCCCGCAAAGCTCCAGCTCTTCCAGCTCTCCGAGCAGCACCGCCGCCTGGTGGTCGTGAATATCTCCGGCCTTCAGCGCAAGAACGGTTCGCTTCTCCCGTCCTACACGGAAGAGGAGCTTGACGAGGCAACGTTCACGTTCGTCAAGTATTACGTGCAGGGCGAGCACTACGACGAGCTTGTCGAGGAGAACAAGAAGCTGCGCTACGAGCTCGAGCAGGAGATCTCCTGGAGAAACCGCACGGATTCCGAGGGCTGAGTTCGCAACACCTTACATCAAAAAGGAAGAGGTTCCCGATGGGAACCTCTTCCTTTTTTGACTTGCCACAAAAGCGTCGCAGACTTTGCCGTCCGCAGACGCGGAAAAAATTGAGGTTGTAAATCGCCGCGACCGGCGCGTGGCGATTTACTCCTCTCGCGGAGCTTGTGTCGCAGCCGCCAAGGGCGGCAAGGCACGAAGCGGAGTGCGGCTTTCTCAAAAAAGAGGCAGAGCCTCTTTTTTGAAATTACTTCTTCTCGTCTTCAAGCAGCCCCTTGAAGCTCGCGGCGAGGCCGGCGAGGCTCTGAATCTCGCTCGGGACGATGATCTTCGTCGCCTGACCGTCGGCGGCCTTTTCGAACGATTCGAGCGCCTTGATCTTGATGACCTGCTCGTTGGGGTTGGCCTCATTGAGCATCTTGATGGAGTCGGCAAGTGCCTGCTGCACGTTCAGGATGGCCTGCGCTTCACCCTCGGCCTTGAGGATGGCGGCCTGACGCTCGGCCTCGGCCTTGAGGATGGCCGCCTGCTTTTCGGCGTCCGCGCGCAGGATGGTGGACTGCTTTTCGCCCTCGGCCACGAGGATCTGGGACTGCTTCTGGCCCTCGGCCTGCAAGATGGACTCGCGGCGTTCGCGCTCGGCCTTCATCTGCTTTTCCATCGCGTTCTGGATCTCACGCGGCGGCAGGATGTTCTTGAGCTCCACGCGGTTGACCTTGATGCCCCAGGGGTCGGTGGCCTCATCGAGGATAGAGCGCATCTTGGCGTTGATGACATCGCGGCTCGTGAGCGACTGGTCGAGCTCCATCTCGCCGATGATGTTACGAAGGGTCGTCGCCGTCAGGTTCTCGATGGCGTTCATCGGGTGCTCGACACCATAGGTGTAGAGCTTGGGGTCGGTGATCTGGAAGTAGATGACCGTGTCGATCTGCATCGTGACGTTATCCTTCGTGATGACGGGCTGGGGATCGAAGTCGGCCACCTGCTCTTTGAGGCTGACCTTCTTCACAACGCGCTCGAAAAACGGAATTTTGAAGTGCAGGCCCACGCCCCAGGTCGCGCTGTAAGCGCCGAGGCGCTCAACGACGTAGGCGCGCGACTGCTGCACGATCTGGATGTTCGTGACGAGCACCAGAAGCACCAGCAGCACTAAAATGCCGATACCGATATAGCCGATCCATTCCATAGTTCTTTTCCTCCTAAAATGTTGTGTAGTTTGGGTTTACTCTCTTCTCTCGCTGGGTTCTTTACTCTCGCGCACGTAGAGCTTGACGCCCTCCATGCGAACGATCCTTGCCATTTTCCCCTTAGGGATGATATTGCCGTCTTCGCTGCGCGCCGTCCATGTCTTGCCGTCGATGTACACAGCGCCCGTGGCGTTCTCGTTGTCCACCGTTTCGGTCACCTTGGCCTCGTGGTGCAGCACACGGTCGGCATTCGTGGGCACGATCGTCTTATCCAGCATCTTGCGCGCAAGGGGCCTTGTTGCGATGAGCGCCAGAATGGATACGATCAGGAAGACCGCGAATTGCAGCCACAGCGCCGCGCCCAGCTCCGTCGCCACCAGCGCGGCCACCGCGCCCACGACGAACCAGATCGACACCAGCCCCGCCGTCGCCGCCTCGGCAATGCCGAAGATGATGATGGCGGCGATCCAGATAATGGTCATCATTTCATCTGCTCCTCCTTTCAAACTGCGCATACAGTAGACGTATGCCGGACCGATCATCGCGATGACGGTCAGCAGCATGATCCCGATGCTTTTGTTGTAGGGTGACAGATTCGCGTACAGGTTCGACAACTCGCTGCCGAGCGTGCGCGCGGACAGCAGCGGGGCTTCGACCGGCGGCTCGCCGGGAGTGGGGACTTCTTCTTTGAACAGCCCGTCCATCGTCACACCGTAGCGGTTGCAGATGAAGATGATCTTCTCCATCTCGGGGTAGCCCCGGCCGGATTCCCAGCGCGAGACCGACTGGCGCGAGACCTGAAGCTGTTCGGTAAATTCCTCCTGCGTCAGCCCGCTGCGTTTGCGGACCTCCTGGAGCCGCTCGCCAAATGCCATTGCGTTCCCTCCGTTTCTCTGTCTGAGGATAAGATAGCAAAACCGCGCGTCCATTTCCAGCAACTTTAGTGTTGCATTCCGTATTTTTTCGAAAAATTTCGCGCAAGTTTGATGTTACATTCATGTGACAGCGCGCTTTCCGCGCTGTTTTTCCTATTGTACCACACGCTCCACCGCTTTACCATGCTTATTTTGACGCGGCGATTGCCTTTTTTGTTCCCATCCGCTATACTAAAGTCAAATCATTTTTTCGGGAGCGTTATTATGCTGGAATTTGTCATTCCCTGCCTCTTGGGCCTTGAGAGCTTAGTGGGCGATGAGATCAGAAAACTGGGACTTTCTGACGTGCGCGTTGAGAACGGCCGCGTCCTCTGCCGCGGCGAAGCGCGCGACATCGCGCGGCTCAACATCAATCTGCGCTGCGGTGCGCGCGTCATTCTGGTTCTGCACAAGTTCCGCGCGACGGATTTTGAATCGCTCTTTCAGGGCGTGCGCGCGGTGCATTGGGAGGACTGGATCCCCCGCGAGGGCGAATTCCCCGTGGTGGGCTACTCCATCAACTCGACGCTCCACTCCGTGCCCGCCTGCCAGTCGATCGTCAAAAAGGCGGTCGTCGACCGCCTGAGCGCGGCCTACGGCATCGCGCAGTTCCCCGAAACGGGGCGGCGCTATCAGGTGCGCTTTTCCATCATGAAGGACGAAGTGACCGTCGGGCTCGACACCTCGGGCGAGGGCCTTTACAAGCGCGGCTACCGCGCCCACGGCGTGGCCGCCCCGCTCAAGGAAACGCTCGCCGCCGCGATGGTCAAGCTCTCGCACTACAATGGCCGCGACCCGTTCTGCGACCCCTTCTGCGGCAGCGGCACCATCGCCATCGAGGCGGCGCTCATCGCGCGCAACCGTGCGCCGGGCCTCAACCGCAGCTTTGCCGCCCAGCACTGGGCCACGCTCGATAAAATGCTCTGGCTCGATGCAGCCGACGAGGCGATGGACAAGGAATTCCACGGCAAGTACGAGATCTGGGGTGGCGACATCGACCCCGACGCCGTCGAGCTCTCGCGCCACAACGCGGAATTGGCCGAGGTCGATGACATCGTGAAATTCGAGGTCGATGACGCCACGCGCTTCCACTGGGGCGGCTTGTATGGCCGCATCGTGACGAACCCGCCGTATGGCGAGCGGCTTCTTGAGCGCGAAGAGGCGGGCGAGCTCTATAAAGCCTTCGGCAAGGCGATGGATAAGCTGCCCGACACCTGGCGGGTGTATGTGCTGTCGTCACATCCTGACTTTGAGCGCTGCTACGGGCGCTTTGCCGATAAGAAACGTAAGTTGTACAATGGCATGCTCAAATGTGATCTTTTCATGTATGGAAAAAGATTATAATGCCGCGCGCTGCGCGGCGGGGGAGCTCCCGCACCGTGCGGGAGTGCGTTAAAGGGGGATATTCTCTTTCTCAGAAAGAGAATATCCCCCTTTTAATCCCCCAAGAGAAAGAACGAGGGGCCTTCCCCCTCGACCCCGCACATTGGCAGTCTCGATCTTGAAGAACTGCACGCGCTGCGCAGTGTTGGTGCGGTGTACATGGCTTCGCCATGAATCCCTACGTTTCGACACATCCAGCAACCGCGCCTTACTATCGTGAAGCGCGAGTGACGTTACCTCGGCGGCAGACTGCCTGCGGAATGCGGCATTGCTGCGCTCGCCGCATTGATGGGTGCACCGTTAGACGGTGATTAGGCTGCACTTCTACAAGATGAGCAGAGCGGCAGCGGATAGTAGGAGCAAGTCAAATCGTATAGCAATGCTAACGCGGCAAAGCCGCGCGCAGGCAGCTGCATTCCGGAGGCTCAAAGATTGTTCAAGCTCCAAACTGCCAATCTAAACCTTTCTCTTGGGGGATCTAAAGGGGGCCATTCTCTTTTGTGAAAGAGAATGGCCCCCTTTTGTGCCGCGGCGCGCACGCCGCTTTCCCCTCCCGCATAGTGCGGGAGAATATCAATCCCTTTGATAAATCGCCAGCCCAAACGCCAGTTTGACACTAAGCTCCTGAGCCTGCTCAGCTTTTTGCTGATCCTTGGCCCCCGTCTTATAATAGTACGGCGTCATGCGGAACAAAGATAGAACATCCTCATTACAGGATAAATGAATGATATCGCGAACTTCGCGCGTTTCGACGAGTGTGAAGCCCTCAGTCTCGAGCGGCGTGGGCGGGTTGTCGCGCGGCGTGTCGTAGATGAGCGCTTTGAGCTCCCACAGATGCTCGCGCAGGGGATAGGCGCGCAGAAGATAGCCGTCCGGCTTCAGCACGCGCGCAAATTCCTCCGGCACGAAAGGGGAGAAGATATTGAGCACCACGTCGACACTGCCGTCTTCGACCGGCAGGTGCGCGCACGAGGCGACACAGAGCGTGAAGTCCGGCGAGCGCTTCGATGCGTACTGGAGCGCGGTCTTCGAGATGTCGACGCCTAAAAGCTCGCCGTGCTTGCCCGCTTTTTCGATGGCGCGCAGAACGGCAAGAGAATAAATCCCCTCGCCGCAGCCTGCGTCGAGGACCGTCGCCTCCGGCGGCGTGAACTCCGCCGCGGCGTCCGCAACGGCGGCGATGAAGCGGTCGTAATAGCCCTTGTCCAAAAAGTCGCGGCGGGCGCGTACCATGAGCTTGTCATCCCCGTGGTGGCCCTGCGAGGAGTTGAGCAGGAGGTTGACGTATCCGCTCTTGGCAATGTCAAAGCTGTGGTTTTTCGGGCAGAGATAGGCCCCCGCGCGTTTTTCAAGCGCCCCAGCGCAGACGGGGCAACGCAAATTGACCATCAGAACAGCCCCACCTGCTGCGGCACCTCGCTCCGGCCGAGCGAGCGGAGCTGCTGCTGGTTTTCCTCGGCCAGCGCGTCGGCGATGGCGATCTTGCGGACGATATTTTTCATCGTCTCGTCAAAGAGCGTCCCGTCGCGGTAGTCCGCGGGGAAGATGAAGTCCACGCGCCCCTTGGCGAGCAGGTCCTCCACGCCCGCGCGGTTGCTGTCCTGATACACGGCCACCGCCTGCCCGCCGTAGGCGCGCATCATCTTCATGCACGGCACGTCGGAAAGGCCGTCGCCGATGTAGATCATATTCGTGAACGGGATGCGCTTGGAGTCGTCGGGCATCGAAGCGTTGAGCTCCTTGTCCTTCGCGACGTCGAGTATTCCCTTGTTGATGCGGTAGACAAACTGGGTCTTGTTTGTGAAGTTGACGTCGAGCTTCGGCCACGAGGCGAGGCCCTCTTCGTTGTAGAAAAACTCACAGGCGTAAATTTCCTTAAATTCGTGGCTCACGCCGCTGCCCTCGATAATCTCGCGCAGGCCGGAGGAGAGCACGTAGTGCTCGATCTCCACGCCCAGCGTTTCGCCGAAGGCGTTGATGCGCGAGAACCAGTCCTGCACGCCGGGGAACAGCTCGATCGCATGCCCGCAGGAGACGAGGTAGTCGCGGTCCAGGCGGATGCCCTTTTTGCGGCACTCCTCGATCATCGTGTACATGTAGGCGAGCAGGCCGTCCATGCGGTTCTCAAAGCCGAAGGAATTCGCGATGCTCCAGAACTCGCCGGGCGTGTAGCCGAGCGAGGGGATGAACGTATAGTCCTGCATGTCGGTCGTGCAGAGAGTCTTGTCAAAGTCGTAGAGAAAGGCGATGATGGGCTTTTTGTTCATGTCGTCTCCTTTTCACCGCGCTGCGGCCAAAGAAAAAATAAAAGGGCGGTCTGAAACCGGCTCCTCTGTGGAGCCGGCCAAAACCGCCCTTTTGCTGTTACTCTTCTCCGTGATAGTTGCGGCCGAACTTGAGGTCATCCAGACGGATGGCATGGCTGGCCGTTTCCACAAACGGGCTGTCGTCCGGCTCGAGCGGCTCTGCCTTGGGCTCCTCAGCCTTCGGCGCGCTCTGCTCCTCTGCCGGAGCGGTCTCCTGCGCCTTTTCGGGCGCGGCCTCCTCCGCCGCGGGGCGGAAGGACGCGAGGATATTTTCCTCGATGGCGTTCACATCGGCCTCGGTCTTCTGCTCGGTCTTTTCGCCGCCCGCGATCTCCTCGGGCGTCAGGTCGGGCGCGCGCTCGATGAGCGCAAGCTGCGCCTGCGCAAGCTCGCGCGTCTTCTGCAAAAATTCCGCCGTCGCGGCCTTGGCCGCGTTCAATCGGCGCTGCTCGAGCTCGACATCGCTCTGCAGCGCGCCGATCTTGGCGCGGGCTTCGTCCTCCGCGCCGGCGAGCACGGCCTTTTTCTTCTCCTCGGCCTCTTCGACCATGGTGTTGGCCATGCGCTGGGCGGTCAGGAGGGCGGCGCGCATGGAATCCTCCGTCGCGCGGTACTCCTCCACCTTGTCGACCAGCACCTTGAGCTTGGCCTTGAGGGCGGCGTTTTCTTTATAGAGCGAGGTATAATCGTCGGTCAGCTCGTCGAGAAACTCGTCGACCATCGCCATATTATATCCACCGAAGGCCGCTTTGCTGAAAGCGCGGCCGGAAACTTCCTGCGGTGTCAGCATGCTATCCCACTCTCCGTTTCTTTACAGGTAGAGGCCGTTATTTTCCAGCTCGTCGATCAGATCGCCCATGATATCCACATGATAGGGCGTGATGATGTACGTGTTGGCCGCGACCTTTTTGATCTTGCCCTCGCCCGCGTAGGCCACGCCGGAGAGGAAGTCGATCAGTCTTCTTGCAATGTCCTTGTTCGTGGACTCAAGGTTGATGACCACCGTGCGCTTTTCCTTCAGATGGTCGGCGATCTCGCTCGCGTTTTCAAAGCGCTCGGGCTTGACGAGCACGACCTTGAGCTGCGTGGTCGCGTTGATGTTCACGACCTTGTTGCGGCGGTCCTCCGCCTTGCGCTCGGCGCTGCGGCGGTCGGCAAAGGCGCCCGTGTCGCCGCGGTCTCTCAGATCGGGGAAATCATCTTCATATTCCTCGTCCTCATCCTCGTAGGGGTGAGCCCACTTTTTCAGATCATCCAAAATACCCATGGTATCAAGACCTCCTCGATCAAATCGTATAATTGCGGGCGCCGAAGATCGCCGTGCCGACGCGCACCATCGTCGCGCCTGCGCGCACCGCGTCCTCGTAGTCTCCGCTCATGCCCATTGACAGTATATCAAGTGTATTATCATACAACTTGGCATTGATGTCAACAAAAAGTGCATGAACTTTTTCAAAGTAGGGCAGGCTGCCGTGCTCGCCCTCGGCGACCGGCGGGATACACATGAGGCCGCGCACGCGGACATTTGCGCACTTTTTGGCCTCTTCCGCCGCCTGCTCCAGGCTCTCGGGCGCAAAGCCGCTCTTGGCCTCCTCGCCGCCGATATTCACCTCAAGCAGGATATCCTGCACGATGCCCAGCTTCTCGGCCTGCTTGTCGATGGCAGAGAGCAGCTCGAGCGAGCCGACCGATTCGATCATCGCGACCTTGCCGACGACATTTTTCACCTTGTTGCGCTGGAGGTGGCCGATAAAGTGCAGGGGCGCGCCGTCATAGGCGTGCTCGGCGAGCTTTTTCGTCATCTCCTGCTCGCGGTTCTCGCCCAGCACGTCGATGCCCGCGGCGATGGCCTGACGGCAGGCGTCCGCGTCGTTCATCTTGCTCGCGCCGACGAGGGTAATTTCGCTTACGTCGCGGCCCGCCTCTTTGGCGGCCGCGGCAATGTTTGCGCGTACGCGCGCGATGTTTTCAGCAATGCTCATTTCTAATCTACGACCTTTCCGTTATATAGCTCCCCTGCCGAAACGATGACCTCATCGTTCGGGCGCAGGGTGTAAAGGGACTTTTGGCTCTCCGTGGCGGCTTCGATCGTGCCGGGCTCCACCAGACAGTAGTCGCTGCCCTGATAGACGATGCTCACAGGCTTGAAGTACGCCACGCGCCCGACGAGGCAGTAAACGCCTGACACGCCGTTTTCATCCACGCGCAGCGCGTTTTTCGGCACGCGCAGGCCGTCGTACGCGCTGATGATGAGCTCGGCGTTCTGCTCGCGCAGCAGCGTCATGTAGGATAAGTACCGCGTGCTCTTGAGCACGATCAGGCATTTGCCGTTCTCCGCGGCGCTGATGCGCGTGAGCGTGACGGGCAGGTCAAAGCCGACGCCCGACGCCATGCGGAGCGTCAGCCTGCTGTTCTCCTTCAGGGACGCGGCGTCCTCCTCGTTCACGTTCGCGGCGAAGTACCACGCGCTGCCCTGAATGAGCTTGCCCACCGTGGTCGAAACGCTCTGCGGCGCGGCGGACGAAAGCTGCGAGGGCGTCATCGTCTCAAGGGCCTCCGGCGTCAGCACGCTCTCGTACCCGTCGGCCACGGCGCTGTAAGTCCCCGACACGGGCGCTGTGATGCGCGTCGTGCCGCCGCTCGCCGCGCCCGAGAGCGCGGTGATCTGCGCGTTCAGCTCGTCGAGCTTCGCCGTTAAGTCATCGCTGCCGTTGTAGGCGTATTCGCGCTTCAAGACCGTCGTTTTGAGCTGGGGGATCAGCGTGTCGAGCGAGCTGTACGCGCCCGACTCGTAGGCCGCGCGCACGGAGATGATCTGCTCGCGGATGTCGGTATCCAGACGCAGCGCGGTGGCCGCGTCGCTCGAGGCGCTCTTGGCGTACTCAAGCTGCTCTTTCTGCGCGCGCAGTGTCTCGAGCTGCTGCGTGGCGTTCAGCGCGTCGGCCGAGCGGTAGACGGAGGCGATGGTGTCGCCCTGGCCCACGCGCTCGCCCTCGGCGTGCTTGAGCTCGATGAGCGTTTCATTGCAGTCCACGACCTGCTCGTCGCGCACCACGCAGCCCCGCAGGGCAATGGACCGCTCGCTGTGATAGCGGTAGACGAGCGTCGTCGTCTCGGGGCTGACAAAGTAGTTGTAGCCCTGCACGGCGAAATACCCGATGACCGCCAAAAGGAGCAGGATCGTGATGATCTTTGTGGAAACGGATGTAGATTTCATGGCACACTCCCGGATCAGGCGTGCTTACTCCTCGCTTTCCTCCGCGCCTTTGAGATCGATGGCCGCGATGGGCACGATCGTTGAGATCGCGTGCTTGTAGAGCATCTGCTGCTTGCCGTCGCTCTCCAAGATGACGACAAAGCTGTCAAAGCCCGTGATGACGCCGCGCATCTGGAAGCCGTTGACGAGAAATACCGTCACGCTCGTGCGATTGCGGCGCGCAGAGAGGAGAAATAGGTCCTGAAGGTTTGCGATTTTTTTCATGGCTTTTCTTTCCTTTCTTTTTTGCGGACGGCTTGTCCGCGTTAAAGTCAGGATACGCCATAGGTATGGAGAATTTCTGTCGAAAAAGCGAGGCAATCGGGGAGAATCCTCGTTTTTTTCCAATAAAACCAGTGGATACCGGGGTCGCGCCGCAGCCACGTGAGCTGGCGCTTGGCATACTGGCGGGAGCGGAGCTTGATCTCGTCGATGGCCTCCTCGCGCGCGGCCTCGCCGTCCAAGTAGGCAAGCGCCTCTTTATACCCGATGGCCTGCATGGCCGTCACGTCGCGGGGAAGTCCGGAATCGAGCAGCGCTCTGACCTCGTCGAAAAGCCCCGCCTCGACCATTTTGTCGACGCGGAGGTCGATGGCGCGCTTCATGTCGTCCCGATCCTCATAGGCAAGGCCGATGCGCACGGAATCGTAGCGCGGGGGGATGAGTTTCGTCTCCGCGTTGTGCTGTGCCATGGTCTTGCCGGTCTCGTAGTAGACCTCGAGCGCTCGGAGGATGCGCTTTTTGTCGTTCAAATGGAGATTTCCGGCGGTCTCGGGGTCGATGCGTCGGAGCTCGACGAACATCGCCTCGCCGCCCTCCTTGTCCCAGCGGGATTCCAACTCCGCGCGGTATCTGCCGTCCTTGTCACCGCCGGCGAAGCCGTGACCGGCGAGCAGGGCATTGAGGTAAAGCCCCGTGCCGCCGACGATGACGGGCTGCTTCCCGCGCGAGAGGATATCGTCGACGCACTTCGCCGCGTCGTCCGCATAGCGGGCAACGGAATAGTTTTCCCGCGGGTCGGCGACGCCGACCATGTGATGTGGAATGCCCTGCATCTCCTCCGCCGTCGGCGCGGCGGTACCGATGGCCATGCCGCGGTAGATCTGCATCGAGTCGCAGGAGACGACCTCGCCGCCGAGCATTTTCGCAAGCTCGACGCCGAGCCACGTTTTGCCGCAGCCCGTCGGGCCGACGACGCATACGAGTTTCATCTTCTCCCTCCTGCGCTCACGCGCGCTTGAACATTTTTTCGAGCTCGTACTTCGTGAGCTTGGCTTTCACGGGCCGTCCGTGCGGGCAGAACTGCACCTCGCCGCTCTGCACCTTGTCGACGAGCACGCGCAGCTCGCTTAAATCGCTCTTCCATCCACCCTTGATGGCCGCCTTGCAGGCCATCGTGTGCAGCAGCGCGTCGCGCGCGGCGGCGGGGTCGACGGTGTGGGCGGTGACGAGCTTGTCGGCGAGCTCTTCGAGCGCGGGGATGGCGTCGCCGCTGTCGATATCGGCGGGGATGGCGCGCAGGATCAGGCTCCCGCCGCCGAACTCCTCGCACTCAAAGCCGAATTCGCGCAAAAGCTCCAAATTCGCCGCAAGCGCGCTGTACTCCTCGGCGGCGAACTCCGCCACGAGGGGAGCGAGCAGGGCCTGACACATCAGTGGCTCCTGGTTGGCCTTCATGCGGTCGAAATTCACGCGCTCGTGCGCGGCATGCTTGTCGATGAGCCAGACGTTTTTATCCTCGTCCTCGCAGACGATGTAGGTGTCGAGCACCTCGCCCGCGATGCGCCACGGCGCGGCGGACGGGGGAACGAACGTCGTCTGCTCGATCTCGGGCTCTTCCTGCTTCGCAGGGGCAAACCCGGGGACGGCGGGCGCTTCCGGCTCGGGCTCTGATGCAGTCTCCGCCGCCGGTCCGATGATCGGGCCGGTCACGACGGGGCGGGCGTTTTCCTCGGGCATCGGCAGCGTGACGACCTCGTCGTCATGGTTTTCCACAGAATGGACAGACTTTTCCACAGGCTGTGACTGCTGTGCTGACCGTACTGGCGCGGACGCGGGCGTTTCATGGCGCACATAGTCGGAAAGCGCCGCTTTGCCGCCGCTCTGCGTGTCGATGGCGGGCACTCTCGTCTGCCACTGCGGGGCGGGCGCGGGCTTCACCGGCGCGCTCTGCGGCGCGGATACGGGACGCACACCGGCAGGTGTATAGGCGGGCTTTTCCGCCGTCTTCCGGCTCTCGCGGTACTGCTGCGAGGTCATGTTGGCGAAGAAATCGCCGCGCGGATTCTGTACTTGAGACGCGGGCTTCGGCTGGGGGCGCTCGGCCTCCTCGCGCTTGTCGAGCGCGGCCATGACCGCGTGGTAAACGAGATCAAACACGCGCTTTTCGCCCACGAACTTCACGATGGTCTTGGCAGGGTGGACGTTCACATCCACCATGTCGCGCGGCAGCTCGACGAGCAGCACGCAGCCGGGGAACTTGCCCTTCATCATGCGGTTGGAGTACGCTTCTTCGAGCGCGGCGGTGAGAAGCTGGGATTTGACGAGCCGCCCGTTGACGAAAAACGTCTGCATGCCGCGCGTGCCGCGCGAGGCGATGGGCGAGGTCACAAAGCCCGTGACGCCCATGTCGCCGTCCGCGCCCTTGACCTCAAGAAGCGAGAGCGTGAACTCACGCCCGAGAGAGGCGTAAATGGCGGAGCGCAGCGCGCCGTCGCCGGGGGTCAAAAGCGTCTGCGTGCCGTCCTTGATGAGCTTGAACGACACCTCGGGATGCGAGAGCGCAAGATGGCCGACAAGGCCCGCGATGGCCGTGGCCTCCGCGCTGTCGCGCTTCATAAACTTTAAGCGCGCGGGCGTGTTGTAGAAGAGGTCGCGCACGATGATGCTCGTGCCTTCGGGGCAGCCCGCGTCCTCGACCGTGCCGGGGACGCCGCCCTCCAGGTGGAGCTTTGCGCCGCTGAGCGCGCCGCGCTCGCGCGAGAAAATGTCGAGCCGAGAAACGGAAGAGATCGCCGCGAGCGCCTCGCCGCGGAAGCCCAGCGTGCCGATGGCGGCCAAATCCTCCGCCGTGCGCAGCTTGCTCGTCGCGTGGCGCAGAAAAGCCGTCGGCAGCTCGCTTGGCGCGATGCCGCAGCCGTCGTCGCTGACGCGAAGATAGGTCATGCCGCCGTTTTTCATCTCCACCGTCACGCTCTGCGCGCCGGCATCAATGGCGTTTTCCAGCAGCTCCTTGACAACGCTCGCAGGGCGCTCGACCACCTCGCCCGCGGCGATGAGGTCGGCGACATGCGGCGATAATTGCTGAATATGGGGCATTGATTTCCTCCTTTTAGGAAGCGATGGTGAAAAGGGAAAGGGCATTGACGAGCATGTGGAGCAGGATCGACGTCCACAGCGTGCCCGAATGCTCATACGCCCAGGCAAACACAAGGCCGGGCACAAGGTATTGCAGCATCAAAATGAGATAGCCTAAGTCCCAGTTGGACACCGCCGCCGTCCACACGTGTAAAAACGCGAACAGCGCGCAGGAGAGGATATAGGCGAATATTCTGCTCTTTTCTTTGAGACATCCGAACACGAGGCCGCGGAAGAGCACCTCCTCCACAAACGGCGCGAGCAGCACGACGATCAGCGCCGTCATGCGCGGGGCGGAGGCCACCTGCGCGGCGATGGTCATGTCGTTTAAGTTCGTGCGGCTGTTAAAAAGCACGTTGCACACGCGGAATATGAGCTCGTTCGCGCCGTAGAAGACGAGAAGGCCCAGCAGCATCGTCGAAAGCGCGCGGTTCAGGTTGTCTAAAAACCGGCCCGATGTGTGCGCCAGATACGAGTGGAACAGCAGCACCGTGACGGCGAAGAGCGTGTAGTAATAGAGCACATTGCGCAGGGAATCGTTGATGGTGGTGTCGAGCACGACCTCCAGAAGGTCGAATATTCTTGTTGCCAAAAGCGGCATCACCAGAAGATAGACGAGGAAGAAGATCGTTCCGGCGACGCGCTCGGTGCGGTTCATGCCGCCGGAGGCGGTTTTCTTTTTTGCCATGGGGAGACCTCTTTTCCGGGGAAATTACGAAAGCTTCTGCTTGAGCTCGTAGAGGAGCTGCATCGCCTCGATGGGGGACATGGTGTCCGGCTGGGCGCGGCGGATGGCCGCGAGCACCTCAGCCTCGCCGATCGCGTCGAGACTGACCTGCTCGGTCTCCTCGCGCGGCTTTGCCTGATACGCGCCGCCCTGCTCGAGCTCTTTTAAGATGACGTTCGCGCGCCGCACGACCTCGTTCGGAAGGCCCGCTAACTTTGCGACCTCGATGCCGTAGCTGCGGTCTGCCCCGCCGGGGACGATCTTGCGCAGGAAGATGAGCTCGTCGCCGCGCTTTTTGATGGAAATGCTGTAATTCTTTACGCCGGGAAGAATGCCCTCAAGCTCCGTGAGCTCGTGATAGTGCGTGGCGAACAGCGTCTTGGCACCTAAGCGTTTCGGGTCGGCGCAGAATTCGAGCACCGCGCGGGCGATGCTCATGCCGTCGAACGTCGACGTGCCGCGGCCGATCTCGTCGAGAATGAGCAGGGAGCGAGGCGTTGCCTGATGCAGTATCTCGCTCACCTCGGTCATCTCGACCATGAAGGTCGACTGGCCGCCGGCTAAGTCGTCGCTCGCGCCGATACGCGTGAAGATGCGGTCGACCACGCCGATGCGCGCGCTCTTGGCGGGCACGAACGAGCCGATCTGCGCCATGAGCGTGATGAGCGCGACCTGACGCATGTAGGTCGACTTACCGGCCATGTTGGGGCCGGTGATGATGGCGGCGCGGTCCTCGCGCTCGCCCATATAGGTGTCGTTCGGGACGAAGAGCGCGTCCTTGAGCACGCGCTCGACGACGGGGTGGCGGCCGTCGTGAATTTCGATGACGCCGCTGTCGTCCACGCTCGGACGGCAATAGTTGTTGTTCACCGCGACGGACGCGAGTGAGCAGAGCGTGTCGAGCTCGGCGATGAGCCCCGCCGCGCGCTGGATGCGCACGCTCTCAGCGGTGACGGATTCGCGCAGGGCGGTGAAAATTTCAAATTCGAGCGCCTTGTCGCGATCTCCCGCGGTCAAAATCTCCTGCTCAAGGTTTTTAAGTTCCTCGGTGATGTAGCGCTCGCCGTTCACGAGCGTCTGCTTGCGGATGTAAGTGTCGGGGACGAGGTCCTTGAACGAATTCGAGACCTCGATATAGTAGCCGAAGACCTTGTTGTAGCCGATCTTCAGCGTGCGGATGCCGGTCTTTTCCTTCTCGCGCGTCTCGATGTCGGCGAGAAGCCCCTTGCCGCCCGACAAAATCTCGTGCAGGCGGTCGACTTCGGCATTGTAGCCCTTGCGGATGAAGCCGCCCTCACGCACGGAAAACGGCGGCTCGTCGATGAGCGTGTCGCGGATGCTCTGCGCCACGTCGGTGAGCGTGTCGAGCTCGTTGTCTAACTCATGCAGCCTGCCCGTCGTGAACGCCGTAAGCTGGGCTTTGACCTCCGTGATGCGCTCGATGGAGTTGCGCAGCGACGCAAAGTCACGCCCGCCCGCCGTGCCGTAGGCAATGCGGCCGATGAGACGCTCCATGTCGCTGATGCCGGAGAGCGATAGAATCAGCTCTTCGCGCGCGACGGTGTTCTTCGTCAGCGCCTCGACCGCGCCGAGGCGGCGCTCGATGGCCGCAACATCGCGCAGCGGGCGCGTCAGCCACGCGCGCAGATTGCGCGCGCCCATGGCGGTCTTCGTCTTGTCGAGCACCCAGAGGAGGCTGCCGCGCTTTTCCTTGGCGCGGATGGTTTCGGTCAGCTCCAGATTGCGCCGCGCGGAGAGGTCAAGCTCCATGAAGCGGCCCTGCTCGTAGTATTCTAAATCCTTGATGTAGGAAAGATCGGTCTTCTGCGTCTCGTGCAGATACGAGAGCAGCGCGCCCAGCGCCAGCGCCGCCGCGGGGTTGTTGCGCGGAAGGCTTGCAAAGCGCTCCTCGCCAAACTGCGCGCGGATGGCTTTTTCGCACGCTTTGAGCTCAAAGCGGTTCTCGCCGCGCTCGACCGCGCAGGACAGCTTATCGCGAAGGTATTCGACCAGCTCACCGTTGTCGTAAGCACCCGCGCTCAGCACCGCCTCGGCGGGGGAGAAACGGGATAACTCGTTATACAGGTGCTCTGCGCGGTCGTCGCCCGAAAAGGCGGTCACGTGCGTGTGGCCGGTCGTCATGTCGCAGAAGGCCGCGCCGGCGTTCTGCCCGTCCAAAAAGATGCCGCAGAGGAAGTTGCCGCGCCGGTCGTCGAGGCATGCGCTGTCGATGACCGTGCCGGGCGTGATGACGCGGATGATATCGCGCTTGACAAGGCCCTTGGCGAGCGCAGGGTCCTCGGTCTGCTCGCAGATGGCGACCTTGTAGCCCTTGGCGATCAGGCGCGCGATGTAGGCGTCGCTCGAATGATAGGGAATGCCGCACATCGGCGTCTGATCCTCCGCCGCCTTGCCGCGGTCGCGGGTCGTCAGCGTCAAATCGAGCTCGCGCGAGGCGAGCTGAGCATCCTCGTTGAACATCTCGTAGAAGTCGCCCAAGCGGAAAAAGAGGATCGAATCCTTATTCTGTTCCTTGATCTCCAAATACTGCTTCATCATCGGCGTGATCTCGGCCATGATTCGTCCTCGCTTTCTTTCTCTCTAAAATCTGAAATTTACACGGTAAAGTCGGAGCCCGCGGGCATTTCGCCGAGGCGGTCGCCGAGCTTACGTTTCAATCTTTCATAGGCTTCCTTGCCCGTGCAGTGGCCCGTGAAGTAGTGCGCGACCTTGTCGCCGCGCAGCTTTTCGCCCACGGCGTCGACCAGCTCGTCCGGCTCGCTCTTGCCGAGCGAGGGGTTATAGAGGTGGAAGCCCGCAAACACCGCGTCGGGCGCTCTGCCGAGCACGTCCTCGGCGCTTTTCAGGATATTCACGATGCCGCAGTGCGCGCAGCCCGCGAACAGCGCGGTCTTGCCGTTTTCCGTGACCAATAGATCCTGCTCGTGGCGGAACGTGTCGCGCGGATAGTCCTCACCGATCTTCTCGCGCAGCGTGTCGTTCGCGCCGCTCCACAGCTCGCGGCCCGGAACGGCGGAGAAAACCGTCAGTTCTTCGTCAAGCTTCTGCACGCCATCGCAGAGAACGAAGCGGTCCTCGTAATTCTTGAGCACCGCGTCCATGCCGATGTAGGCGCACTTGCTGGGCGTGACGACGTAGTACTGGCCCCAGACGGCCTTCTGCATATAGACCTTGGCGCGGTCGTTCAGCTTCAAGAACGCTTCGAGGCCGCCGCAGTGGTCGTTGTGCGCGTGGGACAAAAAGGCGATGTCGACCTGCGTCAAATCGACGCTGAGCGCCCTGGCATTGTCGATAAACTGCGCGTCGGGGCCCATGTCGAAAAGAATTTTGTGCTTGTCGGTCTCAATATACATCGACAGGCCGTGCGCGCAGGCGACGGTGTCTCTGCACGTGCTGTTTTCCATCAAAATGACAACTTTCATCAAAAAGCCCCCTTTTCTTTATTCCTCTACCGCTTCGCCGTAGAGCGCCCAGGTGTTGCTGTCGGTGATCTTCGCTTTGGCAAATGTGCCGATCAGGGCCTTGTCGTCCTTCATGCGCACGAGGCGGTTGCCCTCCGTGCGCGCGGCGAGGGGGAAGGCCTCGTCGTCGCTCTCGCCGTCGACCAGCACCTTGACCGTCCTGCCGATGTAGGCTGCGTGCTTTTTCGCGCTGATGGCGTTCTGCGCGTCGACGAGCTTTTCAAACCAGACCTGCTTTTCCTCGCGCGAGACGGGGTCGTCCATCTTCGCCGCCGGCGTGCCGGGACGCGGGGAGAAAATAAAGGTGAAGAGCGCGTCGAACTGCGTCTTTTCTACAAGATCGACCGTCTGCATCGCTTCGTCCTCGGTCTCTCCCGGGAAGCCGATGATGACGTCGCTCGTGAGCACCATGCCTGGCATGACGCTTCGCGCGTAGGCGATCATTTCCTCGTACTTTGCGCGCGTATAGGGGCGGTTCATCGCTTTCAGAACGCGGTCGCACCCGGACTGGACGGGGAGGTGGAGCTGCTTTGCAACGTGCTCGCAGCGTGCCATCGTGTCGAAAAGTTTGTTGGTCGCGTCCTTCGGCTGGCTCGACATAAAGCGGAGCCAATAGTCGCCGGGAATGGCGTTAATGGCGGCGAGCAGGTCTGCAAAGTCGTAGTCGGTGCCCAAGTCCTTGCCGTAGCTGTTCACGTTCTGGCCGAGGAGGGTGATCTCCTTGTAGCCCTCGGCGATGAGGCCGCGGCATTCCTCGATGATCTTCTCCGGCTCGCGGCTGCGCTCGCGGCCGCGGACGTAGGGCACGATGCAGTACGAGCAGAAGTTATTGCACCCGTACATGATGCTCACCCACGCGCGCACGCCGCCCTCGCGCACGATGGGAAGGTCCTCGGCGATGCGGCCATGCTCGTTCTCGATGGAGAAAACGCGCTTATTCTTCGTATATACCTCGTGCAGCAGCTCGGGGAGCCGCCATTCGGCCTGGGGGCCAAGCACAAGGTCGACATGATGGTAGGAATTTTTTACCTTGTCGGCCACGACCTTCTGCTGCGCCATGCAGCCGCAGAGGCAGATGATCTGATCGGGCTTTGCGGCCTTCGTGTGGCTGAGGCGGCCCAAGTGGCCGTAAACGCGCTTTTCCGCGTGCTCGCGGATGGCGCAGGTGTTGAGCAGGATGACGTCGGCCTGATTTTCGTCGCGCGTGAGCTCGTAGCCCATCTCGCGCAGCATGCCCATGAGCACCTCGCCGTCTGCCACGTTCTGCTGGCAGCCGAACGTGTCGACCAGTGCGAGCGGCGTGCGGGTGCGGCGGTCGTTCATCTCGCGCATCTTGCGCGTAAATTCCTTCTGACGCGCGAGCTCCTGCTCGCTGACGATGACTTCTTTGCGTTCCAAGGGATGTTTCCTCCCGAATCTCGATAGTTTAGCAATATAGTATATCATGTTCGCGAGAGCGTGGCAAGGCCGCGGCGCGGCTTCCGGCGCGAAAAATCCACAGCTTTTGCAATTCCAGTGACTTTTCCGCACCCATATGGTATGCTATGGAAAACCTGAACTCCAAAGGAGGGCTTTCCATGGCGGCGTTTTATCAAAAATTTCTGCGCAAGCATCTTGACTTATCGTCTCTCAGCGTGATGCGGCGGGAGGACAACGATCCCTATTTCTGCACGCCCAAGGGCGCTTCTATCTTCGGCTGGGCGGGCGTGGACGGCATCCACTTCTGCTTTGTCCGCGGTTTTGGCGAAACGGTCTTCGCCGTGAGCCCGATGAACGGCGGCAAGGACTGCGTGCACGTCATCGCGCGCGATTTCAGCGATTTTCTGCGCCTGCTGCTCGCGACCGGCGACAGCGCGGCGCTCGAGCAGGCGTGGCAGTGGGACGAGGCGCAATTCGACGCCTTCCTTGCCGAGAATCCGCCGACGGACGAGCAGAAGGCGGTGCTCTCGCAGATTTCCACAGTCTTTTCCCTCACGCCGATGGAGCGGCCGTGGCAATACCTGCGCAAGCTGCAAGCGGAGTTCGATCTCAGCAAGCTCAAATTCACCGAGGACTTTTATGATCCCGAAATGAACGGCGCCGCGCCCGAAAGAGTCGAGGAATGGAAGGTCTACTTTGACGGCAGCTTTTGGGGCCACCACGGGCGCGAGCGCGCGGGCAGGGAAATGCCTGTACAAAAGTGGTTTTCGTGGGCGGGGCGCGACTGGTTCGTGCCGTCGGTCTACGTTTGTTCAAAGGGCATTGTCGTTGATTTTTGTATGCGCACGGAGGCTTCCGCGCTGCGCGGCTTTATGGAAAAGTGGGGGATCGATCCCGAAAGCGACGAGTCCATCGACTTCTCGCGCGACGAACGCGAACAGATGGAGCGCGAGCACCCGCTCAGCCTCGGTTTTACCCCCAGCCTCGCCTTGAACGGTGCGAAGCTCCGCACGAGCCACGGCTGCGGCGTCATTTTCCTGCCGGAGCAGCCCGGCTTCTGCGCCGACGCAGAGCCCGCCATGGCGCACTACGGCCTCGACCGCGCGTATGGCTGGAGCCTCCGCCGCGCGGCGTTCCCGTTCGTCACGAAGCGCGCGCCGAAGCTCAAGTCGCTCGCCGTCACGATGACGGCGGACGAGGTGCGCGTCCCCGGCCCGCGCTTCCGCGCGGACAAGGCGGGCGATACGTTTGCCTTCTCCCACCGCGGCACGGAGTATCTGCTCACTGTGCAGGAGGTCGAGCCGCAGGAACTGCCGCGCGAGCGGATGAATCTCGACCCGCGGTTCGACTATCCGACGCATTTCACAGCCATCAGCTTTACGCTCACGCCCGAGCCGCCGGAAAACTCGATCTTCGTCGAGGACTGCGCCGAGAGCGACCGCCCGCGTCAGGTCAGACGTGAGACCGCTTCCTTTGCGCCCGAGGCGCAGAACGACTTCTGCGTCGGCATCATCGGCGGCGCGGACGGGCCGGTCGCCATCGTCGTGGGCGAAGCGGCGCAGGGGAAGCTCCACACCGCGTGCTCGTCGCTGCACTTTGCGGCGGTCGACCACGTCGACTGGCGCGTCGGCTTCCGCGAAACACCGTGGGAAGCAGGGACGTTCGACCTCCTCTAACTCACTTTTTCTGTGATTTCCGGTACTCCGTCGGCAGGACGCCGAAGGCCTTGTGGAATTCGGTGGAAAACTTGCTCTGGCTCTCGTAGCCGACGGCGCGCGCGACCTGCGCGACGTTCTCGTCGCCCTCGAGCAGCAGCTTTGCCGCGTGCTGCATGCGGTGCTCGCGAATGTGCGAGGCGAGCGAACTGCCGTAGACGGACTTGAAGAGCGCCTTCATCGTCGAGGGGTTCATCAAAAAGCGGCGCGACAGCTCGTCGATCGTCGTGCGGCTGTCTAAGTGCTGCGTCAGGTAGTCGTGCACGGCGCGGATGGTCTCGATCTGCTCACTCGTGCCGCCGCCCTCGTACACCTCGGCGTCGAGCGGGGGCAGGTGCGGCGCGCCGGTGGCGGCCTTGCTCTCCTCCTCGGGACAGGAAATCTCCATCGTGCGCTCGATCATGCGGTGCAGCAGCTGCGCCTGCTCGTTTTCCGCAGCGCGGTAGTAGACCTCCTTCCCCACGCGGCGCGAGACAAGAAGTCCGCTCTCACGCAGCTGCCTCAAATGGTGCGACACCGCGGGCGAGCTCATGCCGACCATCGCGGAGAGGTCGATGACGCACTCTTCGCAGTGGCACAGCAGCCAGAAAATGCGCACGCGGCTGCTGTCGGAGAGCTGCTTGAACACGTCCGCCACGGTCTGGAAGCTGCCGATCGTCTCCACCGATTCCTGCAGCTCCCGCATCGTGCCCTCGTCGCTGTGCTGGTGGGGTAAATGCACTTCGCTCATCGTTGTTCCGCCTTTCTTTTTGGGTCCTGCGGGCGCGTCCGTATCCCGTTTGGAAGTTTGTTTCGCCCGAACGGAAGAGACATGCGAGCAGCCCTTGACTTTTGCCTTTGCGGACATTATAGTACGGTCATCAAGATTAAACAAGCACTTAATCGTTAAATATTTTGTGCCGAAAAGGAGAACCATACCATGAAAAAGACCTATCAGATCGAAGTCGACTGCGCCAACTGCGCCAACCTCATGGAAGAAGCCACCAAGAAGACCGAGGGCGTTGCCGACGCCGTCGTGAACTTCATGACCCAGAAGATGACCGTCGAGTTCGCCGAGGGTCAGGACCCCAAGGCCGTGATGAAGGCCGTCCTCAAGAATTGCAAGAAGGTCGAGGACGACTGCGAGATCTATCTGTAAGAGATCTTCTCCCTCTCACGCCCCGGACGAACGCACCGGGGCGCTTTCTTAGGCAAAATTCAAATTCTCCCCCTTCAAGGAGGTCATCTTTATGACGAAAAAGCAGAAAAAGATGCTTTGCCGCATCCTGATCGCGGCGGTGCTGTTCCTCGCCGCGAAATTCATTCCCATGCCGATGCTCGTCTCCACCGCGCTCTACTTCGCCGCCTATGCCACCATCGGCTACGACATTCTGCGCAAGGCATGGAAGGGCATCTGCAACCATCAGGTGTTCGACGAAAACTTCTTGATGGCGGTCGCCACGATCGGCGCCATCGCGCTCGCCATCTATGAAAAGAGCGGCGACTATGCCGAGGCCGTGGCGGTCATGCTCTTCTACCAGATCGGTGAGCTGTTCCAGAGCTACGCCGTCGGCAAGTCCCGCCGCAACATCACGGCGCTGATGGACATTCGTCCCGACTACGCGAACATCGAGCGCGACGGCAAGCTCGAACAGGTCGACCCCGACGACGTGGCCGTCGGCACGGTCATCACCGTCCAGCCGGGCGAGAAAATTCCTATCGACGGCGAGATCGTCGAGGGCGCGTCCACGCTCAACACCGCGGCGCTGACGGGCGAGAGCCTCCCGCGCGACGTGATGACCGGCGACGAGGTCATCAGCGGCTGCATCAACATGACGGGCGTTCTGAAGGTCAAGACAACGAAGGCATTCGGCGAGTCTACGGTGTCCAAGATTTTGGAGCTGATGGAAAACTCCAGCTCGCACAAGTCCCGCTCCGAGGCGTTCATCTCCCGGTTTGCCCGCGTCTACACCCCCGCCGTGTGCTACAGCGCGCTGGCGCTGGCCATTTTGCCCCCGGTCATCAATCTTTTGATGGGCAATGCCGCCTCCTGGGGCGTGTGGATCTACCGCGCGCTCACGTTCCTTGTCATTTCGTGTCCCTGCGCGCTGGTCATCAGCATCCCGCTCAGCTTCTTCGCGGGTCTCGGCGGCGCAGGACACGAGGGCATTCTCATCAAGGGCTCGAACTACTTGGAGGCGCTGTCCAAGACCAAGATCGTTGTCTTCGACAAGACCGGCACGCTCACGCAGGGCGTGTTCGAGGTCACGGGCGTGCACCACAGCCCGATGGAGGACCGCAAGCTGCTTGAATACGCGGCACTCGCCGAGTGCGCATCCTCGCACCCCATCAGCAAGAGCTTACAGAAGGCCTGCGGCGTGGAGCTCGACCGCTCCCGCGTGACGGACATCGAAGAGCGCGGCGGCCGCGGCGTGGTCGCGGCCGTGGACGGTCACAGTGTGGCCGCGGGCAACGGCAAGCTCATGGATGAGCTCGGCGTCAAGTGGCAGGAGTGCCGCAGCGTCGGCACGATCGTCCACATGGCGGTCGACGGCGAGTACGCCGGCCATATCGTGATCTCCGACGTGGTAAAGAGCGACGCGCGCGATGCCATCGCGGCCCTCAAGCGCGCGGGCGTGCAGAAGACCGTCATGCTCACGGGCGACATTCAGAAGGTCGCCGATCACGTGGCGCAGGAGCTCGGCGTCGACGAAGTGCACGCAGAGCTGCTCCCGGGCGACAAGGTCGCGCGCCTCGAGCGCCTGCTGGGTGAAAAGGGCAAGGATGACTGCCTCGCCTTCGTCGGCGACGGCATCAACGACGCGCCCGTGCTCTCCCGCGCGGATATCGGCATCGCGATGGGCGCGATGGGCTCCGACGCCGCCATTGAGGCCGCGGACGTCGTGCTGATGGACGACGATCCGATGAAGATCGCCAAGGGCATCCAGATCTCGCGCAAGTGCATCCGCATCGTGTACGAGAACATCGTCTTCTCGCTCGGCGTGAAGCTGACGTGCCTGCTGCTCGTCGCCATCGGTATCGCCAACATGTGGATGGGCATCTTCGCCGACGTCGGCGTGATGGTCTTAGCGGTTCTCAATGCAATCAGAGCGCTGCGCACTTCAAAAAACTGACAAAGTCAGTTTTTTGAGCAGAATTTCACTGCGCTCAGCGCACGCGCCAAAGGCGCGCACGTTCGCTCCGTGCAAAGTGTTTTTTGGCACGCATATGTCGTTCCAAAAAACGATTTCAATTTATTTGCGCCGTGCGCGGCGCAAAGTCTGCGACGCTTATTTTGCCATACGCGGCGCTTGGGCAGCCGTTAGCAACTCTGCTGCTTTACGGATGCCACATACCCCTTGCGGGTAAAACTCTGCGAGGCTTTTTTCAGCAAAAAAGAGGACGGCATTTGCCGTCCTCTTTTTGTTGTGCATTGCAATGCAGGCTTTCTTTTCGTATAATGACCGTATCAAAACGATTTTGGAGGACACCACCATGAAGGTCAGCGTGATCCAGATGAATATGCGCTCGCTGGAGAGCAAAGCGAACTTTGACCGCGCGGAGGCGCTCGTGCGCCGCGCTGTCGGGGAAAACGGCCCCGACGTTGTCGTCCTGCCCGAGACGTGGAACACGGGCTTCATGCCCGCGGGCGACCTTGCCGCGGCGTGCGATGAAAACGCGAAAGCCGTGCGCGCTCGTTTTTCCCCGCTCGCGCGCGAGCTGAATGTCAACATCGTCGCGGGAAGCGTGTCGAACAACCGCGGCGGGCACATCTACAACACCGCCTGCGTCTTTGACCGCGCGGGCGCGTGCATTGCCGAATACGACAAGACCCATCCCTTCACGCCGATGGGCGAGCACGAGGTCTACACCCCCGGCGACCACCTCGTCACCTTCACGCTGGATAGCGTGCGCTGCGGCCTTCTCATCTGCTACGAGGTGCGCTTTCCCGAGCTGTGGCGCACGCTGGCGCTGCGCGGAGCGCAGGTCATGTTCCTGCCCGCCCAGTGGACGGCGGCGCGCCAATACCACTGGGAGACGCTCACCGCCGCCCGCGCGATCGAAAACCAGCTCTTTGTCGTCTCGTGCAACGCCTGCGGCGAGCGCGACGGCACGCTGTACGGCGGTTTTTCGCGCATCATCGACCCGCTGGGCGCGGTCTTAGCCCAAGGCGGCGGGGAAGAGGAGATCGTCACCGCCGACTTGGACCTTTCCTCCATCGCGCCCCTCCGCGCCCGCGTCCCCGTTTTCCACGACCGGCGGCCGGAGCTCTACCGCCTGTAAAGCGGCAAAAAACGACAGCAAAAGAGGCATCAACAGAAATGAGGATCACCCTGCTTGCATCGTTTCTCGTCATGGCGGCGTATTTTCTCCTACTGTACGCCGGCGTCGGGCTCATTCAGGAGAAGAAATTCTTCTCCTCCGCGCCGCGTGAGGTCTTCGCCGCCGTTCCTGAGAGAAAAGCCGAGCGCTTCCGCGGCGCGCATATCCTCGGCTGGTGCCTCGGCATCTTGGCGATGCTGCTGTTTCTCGGTGCGGCAGTCCTCGCCGCGTGGGACGGCGTTCGGAACGGTGTCACCTTCGGTGCGTTTTTCACGCGGTATCTCGTGATCCTCTATGTCATGGAGGCCTACGACATTCTCTTTTTCGACTGGGTGCTGCTGTGCCATTCGAACTTCTTTCCTCATTTTTACCCCGAGGTCAAGGGCATCGCCGCCCCGCAGCTGTTCGGGTACAACAAAAAAGCGCATCTTACGCACTTTCTGCTCTACATCCCCCTCTCCGCCGCCCTCGCGTGGGTTTGCACGCTTTTCTGAGGGGCAATTTTACATCAAAATTTAACAGGACAAGGAGATGCACACGATGAACCGCAAAAAGAGAAAAACGGCCCTCATTCTTCTGATTGCCGTCCTTTGCTCCATCGTCCTGCTTGGCATCCGCGGGACACGAAAAGCCATCGACAAAACGGTCCCCATAAGGGTCTACGAGGACAACAGTACGACTTACGCGCCCTCCTCCATCACCATTTCCGGCACGCTCAAAAAGACGTGGTCTTCCACCAACTTCGTCGGGACCTTTGCCATGGACGGCTACGAGCCCTCGTGCAGAGACGGCGTCGAAGCCAAGATCAACTGGGGGGACAACGAGTATCCGATCCTCACCTTTTTCTACGCGGGCAACTTTTCACAGCTCGATGTGAAAAGCATCGACATCGACAAAGACATGGACCGCATGATGGTCACCCTGAACGACGGCACGATCATCGCCTCAGAAAACTACTACGCTCCCACAGAAGCAATGAACGGCAACTAACCGTAATTTTTCCCGCCGCATTTGCCGCCTCCGGCGGCAAACAGGCAAAATCCCTCCCGTGCCGCATTCGCTGCCTCCGGCAGTGAACAGGCCCTCCGCACTAAAAATCGACGCACCAACTTCCGTCTCGCACCCGCCGCATTTTCTGCCCTACGGGCAGAAAACAAGCTCCCCGCGCCGCGCACGGCGCAAAGCGTTGCAGACTTTGCCGCCGCGCACGGCGGCAAATAAATTTCAATCGTAAATTCCAACGACATGTGCGTTGGAATTTACACTTCTCAGCCCGCAAGTGTGGAATTCGCCCGCCAATGGCGGGCGAATTATGCACGCAGCGGGCTGCCATCCCCCCCTCAAAAAAGAGAGGCTGGCCATTTGGCCAGCCTCTCTTTTTTGAAGAACTTATTCCTCGCGGAAGACGAATCCGTTCTCGTCCGCCTTTTCGATGACGGCGAGTGCCTTGTAGGGGATACCGCTCGCGCGGAAGCGGTCACCGCCGCCCTGGAAGCCCTTTTCCACGGCGATGCCGATGCCTTCGAGCTTCGCGCCCGCCTCGTTGACGATATCGACAAGGCCCTGCACGGCGAAGCCGTTGGCCATGAAGTCGTCGATGATGAGCACGTGGTCGTCCGCGTTCAGCCACTCCTGGGAGACGAGCAGCGTGACTCTCTTCTTGTAGGTGTAGGAGAACACCTCGCTCTGGTACAGGCCGCTTTCGATGTTGTCGCTCTTGGCCTTCTTGGCGAAGAGCATCGGGACGCCGTACTTCTGCGCGCAGATGGTCGCAAGCGCGATGCCGCTGGCCTCCGCCGTCAGAACGACGGTGATCTTGCTGGTGTCGAAATACTTGGCGAACTCGTCCGCAATGTCCTCGAGCAGACGGGTGTCGACGCGGTGGTTGAGGAAACCGTCGACCTTGACGATGTTGCCGGGCAGGACTCTGCCCTCGCGGCGGATGCGCTCCTGAAGAAGCTCCATGGAATTACCCCTCCTGAAAAAATAATTTCTGACGAAATTTTTCGATTGAAATGGTAACTTCCATTTAACAGGATTTTTGTGCAGAATGCAACACGGCAACTTTGACAAGAATTTGTGCTTTTTTTGCCTCTTTCCGTCTATTTTGGCGGCGGGAGCGCCGTTACGTCCCGTTTTGTATCGTTTTGGCAAAGCCCGCGGCAAAAAGCCGCGCGGCGTTGACGGCTTCTTCGAGCGAATTGCCCGCCGTGCCGACCTCAACAAGGAGCGAGCCCGTCGTCATGTGCTGGTTGTAGCGGGAGTTGCGCACGGTGACGGGGCGCATGAGGGTCGGATAGTCTTTGTACAGGGTTTCCTGCACGGCGCAGGCGAGCTTTAAGTTCTCGCGCCAGAGATCGTGACTCAGGCCTCCGCCGTTCGACCCGATGACGAATTCGAGCTGTGCGGCGTTTTTATCTTCGCCGCACAGCAGCTTGAACTGCTGGCCGTTCGCGTCCTGCACCGCGTCGCGGTGCACATCGAGCACGAACGAGATCGAGGGGTACTTTTGCAGATAGCTTTCGATCGACGCGAGCGAGCGGTTGTAAGCGCCCGAATAGCTCGGATAGTCGTAGAGCGAGCGGTCGTGCACGACGCTAATGCCCGCGTCGGTCAGCACCTGCGCCATTTCGTCGCCGATGCGGATCATGTTGCAGTTCGTGTCCAGCGTGCGGAACGTGTCGGACACGTCGTATTCCTGCCCCGGCGGCATGGTGTAGCTCTCCGAGCCGTGGGTGTGGATGATGAGCACCTGCGGCCCCTCCGCACCGAGCTTTGCTGCATAATCGCCCGAGAGCATCGAGGCGTCGAGCGCGGCATCCGAGCCGTTGTTGATGTACACATTGCCGAATACCGTATAGCCCGAGGGGTCGGACGCCTTGAGCGTGCGGGCGGGCGAGCCGTTTTCCGTCACGGCGATCTCGTCCGGCGTCTCCTCCTGCGTGAGCACCGTGCCCTCGTTGTCCTGCGCGTCGCCCGTTTCGTCCGCGCTGTCATCGGGCTTTTGCTCAAGCTCTGCCGACCATGCCTGCGCGATGTTCTCCTCGCCCTCGCGCAGAAGCGGCGTCGCGTGCAGCGCGAGCGACGTTCGCAGGCTGAGAAAGTCCTCGCCGCCGTCGCCGCGCTCATATCTCAGCAGCATCACGCCCAGCGTCTCGTCCTTGAGCGTGCGGAGCGCATCGCGCGCGTCCTTCGCCGGCGCGGTGACGCTCACGCCCCAGAGCGTCACCGCCGAGAGCGCGAGCGAACACAGCATCCGTCCTGTCCGTTTCTTTTGCATCGTGATTCACCTCTTGGGACAATCCTATGTGCGCACCCGCGCCGATATGACATAGCGCGCCCGCCGCTTTTCGCTTGCAATTTTCGCTTTCGCGTGGTATGGTGATAGCAGCGGAGAAAAACTCATATAGTTTCGCTTACATGGCGCGAAAGTTTCTACGGAGCCGCCGAAAGGCTCTGCTATGGGTGCTCAGCCGGGGGAGAAGTCCCCGGGCGGGGCGCTTTTTCTTTTGCACAAAGCTAAAACAGGAGTGACTGATATGAAGATCCTCAAGGGCAATCTCGTTTCCGCACCGACGCTCGGCAAGCTCGAGATCGTCGAGCACGGCTGCCTCGTCCTGCATGACGACGGCAGCATCCAAAGCGTTGAAAAGGCCGTGCCGCAGAACGCCGACGCGGAAGTCATCGACTACGGTGATAGCCTCATCATGCCGTCTTTTGTCGACATGCACCTGCACGCGCCGCAGTACCCCATGCTCGGCATGGGCATGGACCTGCCGCTGATCGACTGGCTCAACACCTACACGTTCAAGACCGAGGCGCGCTTTGAAGACAGCGACTACGCCCGCCGCATTTACAAAAAGCTCGCGAGCGACCTCATCACGAGCGGCACGACGCGCGTTTGCATGTTTTCCTCCCTCCACACGGACGCGACGCTCATTTTGATGGAAGAGCTCGAAAAGGCGGGCGTCACGGGCTATGTCGGCAAGGTCAACATGGACCGCAACGGCAGCCCCGAGCTTCAGGAGACGACCGAGCAGTCCAAGCGCGAAACGCTGCGCTGGCTGGACGCGTGCGGGCGCTTTAAGACCGTCAAGCCCATCCTGACGCCGCGCTTCACCCCATCGTGCACCGACGAGCTGATGAGCTGGCTCGGCAAGCTCGCCGCGGAGCGCGGGCTGTACGTCCAATCGCACCTGTCTGAAAATAAGGGTGAGATCGCGTGGGTCAAAGAGCTCTGCCCCGACTGCGCGCAATATTGGGAGAGCTACGACCGCGCGGGGCTGTGGAAGGACCATACCGTCATGGCACACTGCGTCTACTCCGACGAGCGCGAGCGCGAGGCCATGCGCGAGCATGGCGTCGTCACGGCGCACTGCGCGGGGTCGAATATCAACATCTGCTCGGGCGTCGCGCCCGTGCGGACGCTGCTGCGCGAGGGCAACCTCGTCACGCTCGGGTCGGATATCGCAGGCGGCGCGCTGCTGGCGATGAACAAGGTCATCACTATGTCCATCCGCGCGTCGAAGTTCCGCCACATGCAGAGCGACGGAAAGGACGAATTTCTGACCGTCGAGGAGGGCTACTACCTCGGCTCCAGCGCAGGACACGAGTATTTCGGCGGGCACGGCGGATTTGTCCCCGGCGACTATATCCACGCCATTGTCGTCGACGACTCCGACTTTACCGAGGCCGCGCATCCGCTCTCGGTGCGCGAGCGCTTCGAGCGCGCGATCTACATGATGCACCGGCACAACATCGTCTCCGTCTGGTCAGAGGGGAAAAACGTCGTTTGCTGATGAAAGACGGGGGAGAGGGCGCGGTCCTCTCCCCGATTTTGGAAAATCGCAAAAATTTTTGGACAAGCTATTGACAAAAGGCTATCTTATTTGGTATAGTAGTTTCTGTCCTGTCGAGCAGGAATATTTGGCGGCATAGCTCAGCTGGCTAGAGCATGCGGTTCATACCCGCAGTGTCCCCGGTTCAAATCCAGGTGCCGCTACCAGATGCACGGGATGCGAAAGCATCCCGTGTCTCATATGGCCCGTTGGTCAAGTGGTTAAGACACGGCCCTTTCACGGCTGTAACATGGGTTCGAATCCCGTACGGGTCACCACAGTTGGAGGCTTAGCTCAGCTGGTTAGAGCGCCTGCTTCACACGCAGGAGGTCACTGGTTCGAGTCCAGCAGTCTCCACCAAGCGGTAGAGGAAGGAAACGATCTGCGCACGCAGGCAGTTGCTGTTCGGGGAGAAGGTGGTGTCGCTCGTGCCGGTGGTCACGCCCGCGTTGACGGCCCACTGCACGGCGGGGGCGTAGAAGGCGCTCGCGCTCACATCGGCAAAGGCGTTCGTGCCCTCAGCCGCCGGTGCGCCGGCCGCTCTCCACTGGAAGGTGACAGCCTGTGCGCGCGTGACGGAAGCATCCGGGGAGAAGGTCGTGCTGCTCGTGCCGGTGGTCACGTTGTTTTCCACCGCCCACGCAACGGCCTTTTCGTAATACGCGCCGCTCTTCACGTCGGTGAAGGACGTGGTCATGGACTTCGGCTCGGGGCTGCCGTTGGCTCTCCACAGGAAGGTGACCATCTGGCCGCGCGTGCAGCCCGCGTTCGGCGCAAAGGTCGTGGCGGTCGCGCCGGAGGTGATGTTCTTCGCAACGGCCCAGACAACGGCGTCGGCATAGTAGGCGTCGTCGGCGACATCGGTAAAGGGAAGCGACGCGGAGCCGTCATAGTTCTTGTCGCTCAGGACAGAGGAGAAGAGGAAGTTGCTGAGGTAGGCATATTCGTCTCTCTGGTGGACCTTATGGGTGAGGGAGTTGGCAAAGAGGACGACATTCATGCCGTTTTCCTTGTAGGCAAAGCCCTGCACGCCGCCGTTCATGTAGGCCTTGAAGCCGGCTGCGCGCTCGGCAGTGTTCGTGGGGATGAAGCCCTCGGTGGGCGTCTTGGTCTTGTCGCTCTTGACGAGGACCGTCGCGGAGGCGGGGACCTTGGAGAAGTAGCCGAGGCCGTAGGCGTAGAGGATATCGTCGCCGTCAGCAATGTAGCTCGCGTTCACAAGGGTCTTGTTGGGATAGACAACGGGGGTCAGGCAGTCCATCGCGCCGTCCAGCTCGGTGTATTCCACGCCGGCGATGAGGTCAGAGGCGGAGGACGCTGCGGAATAGCTGTAACCGATGTACGGCAGGCCGTTTTTCACGGCGGTCTTTGCGGCGGCGTCGAGCTTCGTCGCACCTGCGGCGGCGTCCGCCTTGGTCACGTCGGAGGTCGTGGTGAAGCCCATGAGGTTCATCGCGGCGGTATCATAGTTCCAGCCGGCGCTCTGGCTGATCTGCGGCGTGTAGACAAATCCCTTCTCGCTTTCAGCAGGCGTGCCGGGGACGTAGACGGTCGGGGACTTGGTGATGATCTTCGCCTTCACGCTCGTCTTGTCGACGCCCGCGGCAGAGAGCAGATACTTGCCCGCGACGGTCTGATAGTCGGCGTAGGAGCAGATGAAATCGCCCATGTGGTCGCCGCTCGTGACCATGCCGACGGTCTTGCCGGCCTTTAAGAGCTCGTTGACGGCGGCGGTGGAGTCTTCAGAGGCGTTGGAGAGGATGACGTCCTTATTCTTGTCGCCGGTGAAGTAGGAGGTCAGCGCCTTGGTGTAAGCGAGCGCGTCGTCGTGATCCATCGCGTCGCCGCAGACGGTGGAGATGCTCTTGTAGGCGGCGGGCTCGGCCACGGTGACCATGTCGAAGCCGCGCGTTTCGTTGAAGGAGGTGATGCCCTCGGAGTAGAGGATCGTCCAGCCGTTGATGAGCGTGCCGTCATACAGCGCGCCGTTGGCGACAGAACGCTTGGCCTGATACATCGAGACGATCATCGTACCGGCGGGGTAGGTAACGCCGTCATAGGTGAATTCCTTTTCAGTCACGTTGACCTTGACGTCGTTTCTCGTGAGCCATTCCATCATGTCGGCCGCGGCCTGGAGGTTGGTCTGGTTCTTGCCGTCGAGCGGGATGATGTAGCACTCGGGGTAGAAATTGCCGTTCTGGCCCGTGCCGTTGTACTCGGGACGGAAGACGTCCATCTCCGCGCCCTCGACGTCGTTCTGGTCGCACAGCCACTGGCCGACCATGCTGTAGGCGTCGGAATTGAAGTTCTTCACGCCGCGCTGGAAGATGGTGACCTGGGATTCGAGATAGGAAAGCTTCTCCGCGGCAACATAGGCGGCGTTGCCGAGGATACCGTACTGCGCCGCCTGAGCGGTATCGTCGTTGTAGGCGGGCAGCTCAACGGTATAGGCAACGGTGCCCTGCAGCATGGCGAACTGGGGGGTGTAGCTCGTAGACATATCGTCCCACGGGTCTTCCCAGTAGGTCTCGGTGCCGTTGCCGGTGTAGCTCAGGTAATCGCGCTGAGGGATCACATAGCTGTTGTAGCCATCGTTGTTGGCGACCGCCGCGATGCCCAGCGCCTCGCCGCCGGTGATGAGGTGCTCGGCGAGCAGGTCGTACTCAAAGTTCGGCTCGTGCGGGGGATCGCAGGGCTCGCACTGGAAGGCCTGCACACGGCCGTGGAACTCGGCAAGCGACATGGGGTTGAACGTGCCGATGAGCTGCTGCATGTTGGCCGTCTCGCTCGTGGTCTGGAAGGAGTTGTCGCGGTTGAGGTCATAGCCATTGGTGGAATGTCTCGTCAGGTAAGTACGTCCGTCGACATTCTCCTCGGGGACGAGGATGAAGAACACGTCGGACAAAAGCTCGTCCTTGACGTTCACAGTGTTGCTCTTCACGGTGTAATACTTTTCAAGGTCGACCTTGCCGGACTTGCCGTTGTTGTCGGCCGTCAGGTAACCTAAGTAGCTGGCCTTATCCTTGACGAGGTCGGGGATGGCAACGCTGCCCTCCGCGCCCACAGGGCCCATCTCTTCCTTGAGCTCTTTTTCGCCCGCGGCGGTGAAGCCCGTGAGCGTCTTGTAGTCGATGGTCTTTTCGCTCGTGATCATCTTGGCGAAGTCGAGCACGCCGTCGGTGGCGGCGACCTCGTTGGAGTGGATGTTGGAATACATCACGGGCACGCGGATATCGTCGAGCGCGCCGGACTTGATCTGGGCGAGCACGGCATCGGGATCGGTCTCGGCCTGCTCGGTCAGGGCGAGCCACTTGCTCACGCTCGCCTTGGAGTCGGCGACGATCAGATAGGGCATATCGCGCCCCGCGGTGGACTGGCCCATGGAGAACTTTTCAACATACAGACCGTTCTTCGTGCCGTTTGCCGCGATCGTGTCGAGCTCCTTGTAGATCTCCCACATGGTGTTGAAGTTTTCATACGGCGCAACTTTGACGCTCACGGAGCCGAGATCCTTGCCGCTGTTTTTGGCGACGAGATCAAAGTAGCCGCACAGGTCGATGTAGTAGCCGCCGTTCACATGGGGCACGCTGTAGTCGACGCTGGTCACGCCGGTTCTGCGGTTGGTGGAGTAGAAGTAGTTATTCACGTGGAAGCTCACGTCGAGGACGGTCTTGCCGTTTTTCTCGCTTGCGGAGAGCTTGATGTCCGTGAACTGCTGCTCGTCGCCCTCGGTCATCCAGTCATTCAGAGAGCCGCCCGCGTAAGCGTAGGGGAACAGCTCATCGTTGACGTAGGGGCGGGAATCGTCGCGCTCGAGTGAGAGCGAAACGGTACCGGTGCTGACGGCCGCGGCGAGCGCATCCTTCGTCATGCCGGACACGGGGATGGAGAGGGACACGTCCTTGCCGTTTTCATCGGTGACAAGGGTGATGGTCGCGTCGACCGGGAATTTCGTTCCCAGCAGCGCATCGTCCTTGGGGTTCATGTCCTGGTAGCTGACGGCGAACGCGGACGTGACCGCGAGCGAGAGCGTCATTACCAGGGCCATCAGCAGCGCGAGCGCTTTGCTGACAGAGTTTGGATAATGTTTCATGGTTTTCGTCCTCCAGAGTGGTCTTATGCCGCCACACACAGCGGCGGAAAGTTGATGAGTTTAGTGTAACTCAATAAAAATACATAGTCAAGGGAATATTCATACCTAATCCTGCCAAATTTCAGCGTTGAATCTGTATTTTTGTTCATCATTTTTCACAAAGCAGTGCGTCAAGCCCCAGTCTTTCAGATCCTTTTGTGAATGTATTCGTAAATTTATACAGAATCGTGCTGCATAGGATATTCTTCTTCGCCGCGATTGCAAATGACGGCGGGGCGCATTATAATAGAAGGCAATCATCATTCAAACGCAGGAGGAACCGAATATGCGGCTGCAAAGCGCAATCTTTACACTGGGCGATACCCTCTTCACCCCCGACGGCGCGGCGCGCGAGGGACTCGACAAGGCGCTTTCACTTTTTAAGATGGAGGGCGTGTGGCTCGGCGCGGTGACGGCGCTCAGCGCGGAGGACGCGCAAAAAGCGCTCGAAAAGGCGGGGCTTAACTCGTATTTCCGCTTCGTGCTGACAGAATCCGTCGCGCTCTGCAAGGCGGACAGCGGCACGATGTTCGAGCGCGCGATGAAGCGCCTGCACTCGCAAAAGGACGATACGATCGTCTTTTCCGGCTCGCTTGCGGCGATCCAAAACGCGAAGGACGCGGGTTTTCGCACCGTGGCCGTCCGCGGCGGCGCGGAGGAGGAAGTGTGGCGCGCGATGCGCACCGCCGCAGCGCAGAGCCTTGCGCAGTACAGCGAATTGCTGTCAGATTCTGTGTGAATTTTGGAAAAACGACAGGATTCGACGTTTTTTTAGTTTTAGTTGCAGTCTTTCTCAACTGTGATATCGTAAGAATATAACTATCAGAAAGGAAGGTTCGCGCCATGTTTGATTTCTACTCGGCTACCATCTTCCTTTCGGTCTTTATTATGATTATCATGGACATGCTTGTGAGCGGCAATGATCTGATGGAGCATGACAAAAAACAGATAGTTTACACGATCTCCGTACTGGTGGTCGCATGCATGGTATCGGAATGGTTCGGCGTTTGGATGGACGGAGCCGACCCGTCGCTGCGGACGCTGCACATCCTCGTTAAGACCATCGAGTTATCCACAGCGCCGGTCATCACGGTGCTTTGCAGCGACCTGATGACGCCGCTCAAGCATAAAAAGCTCATTTATACCCTCATCGGCGTCCACGCGGGGCTCGAGGTGCTGTCGGCTTTCTTCGGCTTCATCTTCTCGGTCGACGCACAAAACGTTTATCATCACGAAACGTTTTACTGGGTCTACGTGCTGGCCTATGCCAGCGGCGTTCTGCTGTTCATTGGTCAGCTGCTGAGCGAGAGCTCGCACCATTATGGCCTGTATCGGGCGCTCGTTATCGTCCTGCCGGTTTTTTTCTTCTGTGGGCTGTTCCTCCAGTACGGTGCCGGAGCGCGCATCATGTGAGCGTGCTCAGCGGTCGATGTTCTGATGGTTTACATTCCTGTATTCCGAGCTCACGCAGAAAATCGACACGCTGACTCATCTTCTGAACCGCCGCAGCTATGAGAGCCGTCTCGCCTCGTTGCGCGGGCACGCAGTCATCTACTATTTCGACGTGGACGAGTTCAAGTCCGTCAACGACACCTTTGGCCATGGCGTGGGCGACGCGGTGCTTGCCAAGGTCGGCTACTGCTACCGCATCGGCGGCGACGAATTCTGCGTCATCGCGCAAATCTCCGACACTGCGGCGGAAAAGTATCTTTCGGAATTCCTGCGCGAGCTGACGGCACGGCGAGTGAAAAACGAGCACCTGCCTCACGTGTCGGTCGGCTATGCGTGCTTCAATCCGGTGCTCGGCAGCGTAGAGGATGCGATCAAACGCGCCGACCGGATGATGTACCACTACAAGCGCAAGCGCAAAAGCGAAGCGCTCACAAATGATGATACCGTAAAAAGCTGACGATCTTTTGACCGTCAGCTTTTTGTATCTGCTTTTATTTCGCCTCAATCTCCGCGTCCTCCTGCGGCTGGAGCTTGCTGCCAAAATACGCGAGCACCGCGCCGAGAATGGCGCACGCGATGCCCCAGACCATCTCTGCTGTCGAGGCAAAGTCCGTCGGAATGATAATGAGCGTGGAGGCAAGCACGATGCCGATGACGGCGTGATAAGCGATGGAGTAGTGCGTGTCGAAAAGCCTGCTCACAATGCGGGCAAACAGCGCCATCACGCCGACCATGCCAAGCCCCCATGGGACGAGCACGGCAAGATCAAGCTGCGCGATGCCGTCGATCAGCGGCGTGAGAAGGCCGACCGCCATCAGGATGGACGACGACGTCATCCCCGGGATGATGAAGCTGAAGCCCCACAGCACGCCGCAGAAGAGAAAGCCCCAGAAGTTTGCGGGCATCTCGGCAAATGAACTGAACTTGACGGCCATCAGCGTGCCGAACAGGGCGAGGAAGCTGACGATCAGCGAGATGTACGAACCGTTGCCGCGCCCCTGCGTGCCCGCCTCGCGCCAGAGGTCGGGCAGCGTGCCGAGGATGAGCCCGATGAAGAGGCACGTGGCGACGGTTTCCGACTGGTGAAACAGCGCAAGGATCACGCTGCCGCCGCCCAAAAAGCCGATCGCCCAGCCGATGCCGACGGCGAGCAGCATCCGCCAGTAGCGTTGAAGCGCGCGTCTGGGGTGCGTGAGCAGCTCCATCGCGGGGCGGTAGATGCCGAATACGACTGCGAGCACGCCGCCGGAGATGCCCGGCAAAATCGCGCCCGCGCCGATGATGATACCCTGCACAATGCGCATGATACCGTTTTTGATGCGGGAATTTTTCATATTGCTGCCTTTTTATGTGCTGCGCCCGCCGCAAAGCGGCGGAACGCGACGCGGTTTAATAGCCCTTTCTGCGGTCGACGAGGTGATGCATCGGGCGGCCCGCGGCGTAATTTTCCAGATTTTCGCAGAAGAGCTGCACGTTGCGCTCGCAGGTGTAGCCGAGCGTCATGTTGCCCGCGACGTGCGGCGTGAGCAGGAGGTTCTTGGCCTTGCGCAGCGGATGATCCGCAGGCAGCGGTTCGGGCACGACGACATCGAGCGCCGCACCGGCGAGGTGCCCGGAATCCAGCGCTTTGATCAGCGCGTCCTGGTCGATGGCCGTGCCGCGGCCGACGTTGACGACGTAAGCACCCTTCGGGAGCAGCGCCATGCGCTCGGCATTCAGAATGTTCACCGTGTCGCTCACCGAGGGGAGAGACATGAAGAGAAGGTCGGTCTCGGGCAGGAGCTGATCGAGCTCCGTGACGGGATGAACTGCGTCAAAGTCCGCGTTCGCGCGGCCGCTGCGGCTGACGCCGGTCAGGCTCGCGGGATGGAACGCGCGCACGCGGCGGGCAAATTCCGTGCCGATGTCGCCCGTGCCGAGGCACGTGACGCGCGCGCCGTGGAGCGAGTGGATGCCGCCCGGAAGCACGCGCCAGCCGCCCTCGCGGATGATCTCGGTGTATTCCATCTGGCGGCGCAGCAGCATCAGCGAGACCATGACAGAATGCTCGGCGATCGTCGTGCCGTAAGCGCCCGAGGCGTTCGTGAGCAGGCAGTCGGGATTCTGATACAGGTCGTCGCGGCAGAAGCGGTCCACGCCCGCCCAGCAGCTCGCGTACCACTTGAGATTGCGTGCGCCTGCGATAACGCGCTGGGACGGATGGCCGTAGAGGATCGTGCAGTCGTCCACATTGCCCTCCGCCGCCTTGGACGAGGGGAAGAAGACGATGTCGTAGCCGCAGCGTGCGGCGGTGTCGCGCAGCGTCTTTTCGTATGCCGGAGTCAGGAAGTCGATGATGACGCCGATTTTTTCATTCATGGTTCAATTCCTCCAAAATCACTTCTGCGACGCGCAGGCCGTCGGCCGCGGCACTCATGATGCCGCCGGCGTAGCCCGCGCCCTCGCCGCAGGGATATAGACCGCGCAGGGCGGATTGAAAACTCAAGTTGTCGCGCACGATGCGCACAGGCGACGAAGAGCGCGTCTCCATCGCCGTCAAAACGGCGTCGGGCGCATCGAAGCCCCTTAATTTCCGTCCCAGCATCGGAAGGCCCTCCTCGAGCGCCTCGCACACAAAGGGCGGGAGGCAGCTGTGCAGGTCGCACCAGCGGACGGAGGGAAGATAGGTCGGGACGACCTTTCCCGCTCCCGTTGACGGGCGATGCTTGAGAAAATCTTCGACCCGCTGGGCGGGGGCGGCGTAATTTCCGCCGCCGAGGCGATAGGCCGCGTCCTCCAGCTCGCGCTGGAACCGGACGCCCGCGAGGGTATCGCCGGACGGGAAATCCTCCGGCGTAACGGAGACCAAAAGTCCGCCGTTGATGTTCTCGCCGTCGCGCGCAAATTCGCTCATGCCGTTTGTCACGACGCGCTTTTCCTCCGACGCGGCGGCGACGACCTCGCCGCCGGGGCAGACGCAGAACGAGAACACGCCGCGCCCCTTTTCCGTGTGGCAGGAGAGCTTGTACGACGTGGGTGGGAGGCCGGGCGTGCCCGCCGCCTCCTTATATTGCGCTAAGTCCATGTCGCGCTGGCGGTGCTCGATGCGCACGCCGACGGCAAAGGGCTTGGGCTCCATCGGCACGCCGCGCTTTTGCAGCATTTCGAACGTATCGCGCGCGCTGTGGCCGGGCGCGAGCACGACGTGCTTTGTGGGCAGCGTGTACTCCCCCTCGGGGGCGCTCACGCGCAGCGCCGTGACGCTGCCGCTGTTCTGCTCGATATCCACAACCTTGTGGGAAAACCGAACTTCGCCGCCGCGGTCGATGATCTCGCGGCGGAGATTTTGCAGCACCACATATAATTTGTCGGTGCCGACATGAGGCTTGGCGTCGACTAAAATATCCTCGCTCGCGCCGAAGCGGACGAACTCCTCTAAAATATAGCCGTGGCGCAGGTCCTTTGTGCCGGTGTTGAGCTTGCCGTCGGAAAATGCGCCCGCGCCGCCTTCACCAAATTGCACGTTCGAGGTCAGATCAAGCTCGCCCGTGCGCCAGAAGTGCTCGACATCGCGCTTTCGCTGCTCGACCGCGCGCCCGCGCTCTAATAAGATAGGTCTTGCGCCGCAGCGGGCCAGCAGCAGCGCGCAGAAAAGGCCCGCGGGCCCCGCGCCGATAACGACAGGGGAGACCTCCGGCGCTGAAACAGGCGCGGGCGGCGTATATTTCTTCGGCGCATAGGGCTGCACATTTTTATTCTTGCAGCGCCGTAAAACGCCGGATTCGTTTTTGACCTCGACCGCGCAGGAGCAGACGAGCTTCACGCCCTCGCGCGCGTCGATAGAGCGGCGCAGGAGCTTGACAGAGACGAGCGCCTCCTCGCTCACGCGCAGCACGTGCGCGCAGGCCGCGCGCAGCTTGTCTTCCTTTGCCCCCACGGGGAGCTTCAGATTGTCGATGCGAAGCATGTGCGCCGCCTCCTTTTTCTTCAGTCGCGTTTCATTTTATTATGACGGAAAGGAAAGCGCAAGGGGAATCACGCGATTATCACAGATTCTTAAAAAAGTCATCGGGAATTTAAGAAATCGTCAAATAGCGTTCAAGAAATATACATAAATATGCCCTATGATAGCATCATCGAAAGCAAAGAGGCTGCCAGCAAGGGTCTCAGTCCATAGGAGGTCATCATCATGTACGAAGACGAAAACAACCTGTATCACTACAGCTATCGCAAGGGCGACGAGCAGAACCCCAACGCCCCGATCGACACGAAGAACTACGCCGAGGACCCGTGGGATAAGAATCCCGGCGGCAGCCCGAAGAAAAAGGGCGGCAGCGGTCTTTCCGGCAAGATCGTGGCGCTGGCGCTGGTGTGCGCGCTCGTCGGCGGCTTCATCGGCGCAGGCGTGAGCGGCGCGACGACCAAGGTGAACAAGACGAGCGTTCAGGTCAGCGACCGCGAGGTCGCGCAGGTGCAGACCGTCAAGGTCGACGGCAAGACGCAGATGTCGATGTCGGAGGTCTATGCCTCGAACGTCAACAGCGTGGTGTCCATCAACGTTTCCGCCACGACCAACTACTTCGGCCAGACCGTGCAGACCGCCGCGAGCGGCACGGGCTTTTTCATCACGGAGGACGGCTACATTCTCACGAACCACCACGTTATCTCCGGCGCGAGCAGCGTGAAGGTAACGCTTTACAACGGTGAGACCTACGACGCCAAGGTCATCGGCAGCGATGAGGACTACGACATCGCCGTTCTCAAGATCGACGTGACGGGCGCAACGCCCGTGGTGCTGGGCGATTCGAGCAAGCTTGCCATCGGCGAATCCGTCGCCGCTGTCGGCAACCCGCTCGGCGAACTGACGTTCTCGATGAGCGAGGGCATCGTCTCCTGCGTGAACCGCGCCATCAATGTTGACGGCACGCCCTTTAACATGATCCAGGTCGACTGCTCCATCAACCCCGGCAACTCCGGCGGCCCGCTCTTCAATAGCTACGGCGAGGTCATCGGCATCGTGTCGGCCAAGTATTCGAGCTACTCGAACACCACCGTGGAGGGCATCGGCTTTGCCATTCCCATCAACGACGTCGTGTCGCTCGTCAAGGACATCATGACCAACGGCTATGTGACCAACAAGGCCTACATGGGCATCACGCCGCAGACGATGACCGCGCAGATGGCGCAGCAGTACCGCTACGACGTGACCGAGGGCGTCTTCGTCTGCTCCGTTGACCCGGACAGCGCCGCCGCCAAGGCGGGGCTCAAGCTGGGCGATGTCATCACGAAGATGGACGACAAGGATATTGCATCCTATGAAGACCTCGTCGCGGCCAAGAAGAGCTACAGCGCGGGCGACACCGTGACGCTGACCGTCTACCGCGAGGGTAAGACGATCGAGGTAGAGCTCACCTTCGACGCTGTTCCCGAATCGGCGGAAACGAACAATTCCGACCAGAGCACCGACAACAGCTACAATGGTAACGGCGGGTACGGCAATGGCGGGTACGGCAACGGCGGCAACGGCTACTACTCCAATCCCTGGGATTTCTTCAATAATTTCTTTGGATATAATGGCTGATGCCACTGAAAAAGGAGCCTCGAAAGAGGCTCCTTTTTTTATTGCCGCGCGCAAGCGCGGCTTTTTTCGCGCCCAAAGGGCGCGGGGAGTTTATGCAGCCCGAAAGGGCTGCTCCTTTTTTGCGCCCATAGGGCGCAGGGGATTCAATCGCAGCGCGGCAGCACTGCATCCTTTTTCCCGCGCTAGCGCGGGAGGGGGAGCGGCGCGCACGCCGCGGCACCAAAGGGGGTATTCTCTTTTCGAAGAGAATACCCCCTTTGAACCCCCCAGAGAAAGACGAGGGGCGTCCCCCCTCGACCCCCGACATTGCCGGTCTGGGGCTTGAAGAACTGCTCAGCCTGCGGAATCGGGTGCGGTGTACATGGCTTCGCCATGAATCTTCTGCGAGTCGCTACGTCTTGCAATCGCGCCTTACTGTCGTGAGGCGCGTGTGACGTTTGTCCGGCGGCAGACTGCTTACCGAATGCGGCATTGCTGCGCTCGCCGCATTGATGAGTACTCCGGTAGGCGGAAATTAGTCCGCACTCCTACAAGATCAGCAGAGCGGCACCCGCAAGGGGTGTGCCGCATCCGTAAGGCAGCAGAGCCGCCAACGGCTGCGCAACAGCGTCTCTTTCGCGAAAGAGAATGGCCCCTTTGTTTCGTTCCCCTGTGCAGGGGAAACCATCAGCTCCCGCGTAGCGGGAACTTATTTACTTCTCCTGAGAACTTCACAAACGAGTTTGTAAACCCTCTCCGTCGAGGCGACGTTCAGCCTCTCCTCCACCGAATGCACATCGTGCAGCTCCGGTCCCATGGACAGCGCGTCGAGGCCGGGGATCTTTTCGATGAAGAGTCCGCACTCAAGACCGCCGTGGGTGGCTTCGATCTTACCGTCGCGGCCGGTGAGGTCGCGGTAGACCGCTTCGATCTCCTTGCGGAGGGCAGAATCGCGGTCGTATTGCCAGCCGGGATAGTTGCTGCGCTCGCCCACGGTGCCGCCGCCGAATTCGACGATGGCCTTCACGCGCTGAATGAGCATATCCTTCTGCGAGGCGATGCAGGAGCGGACGGAGAAGGAGCACTTCACGCCGTGCTCGTCCGTGCGCATCACGCCGAGGTTGAGAGAAGTCTGCACAAGACCGGGGAAGTCGGCGCTCATCTCCTGCACGCCCTGCGGCAGAGCAAGGAGCACATGCAGCAGTCTCGACGTGTCCGCTGCGGAGAATGCGGCCGGAACGTCAGCCTTTTCGCACACAAGGGAAATGCCGCCGTCGGTAACGGCGTACTCATTTTTGAGCGTTGCGTCGAATTCCTTAATGAACGCCTCGAACGCGGGCGCATCAGCCGCGGAGACTGCGGCAAGCGCGTCGGCGCGCAGGCAGATGACATTGTCGAACTCGCCGCCCGTCAGCTCATGCACGCGCAGCGACGGGCAGCGCTCCATCGCGCTATACAGCGTGCGCGCCATCAGGCAGTTGGCGTTGCCGCGGCCCTGATTGATGTTCATGCCGGAGTGGCCGCCCTTGAGACCCGAGATCGTCACGCGGTAGCCGGTCATATCCGCCGCGCGCTCCTGCTTGAGTTCGAGCGTGCAGTCAAGGCGCACGCCGCCCGCGCAGGACACGGTGAAAACGCCCTCTTCCTCAGAGTCGAGGTTCAAAAGCTTTTTGCCCTTCAAGTCCGAGCAGTCCAGCGCGAACGCGCCGTCCATGCCGACCTCCTCGTCGACGGTGAAGACCGCCTCGATGGGGGGATGGGGGAGCGTTTCGTCGGATAAAATCGCGAGGATCATCGCAACGGCGATGCCGTTGTCGCCGCCAAGCGACGTCTTGTCTGCCCAGACCCATTCGCCGTCGGTACGGACGTCGAGCCCGTCGCGCGTCATGTCCTTGGTGCAGTCCTCGGTCTTGGCGCAGACCATGTCGATATGGCCTTGCAAAATGATGGGCGCGGCGTTTTCATAGCCGCAAGAGCCGTTCTTCCAGATAATGACGTTGTTGCACGCCTCCTGACGGTATTTAAGGCCCAATTCCTTCGCAAAGCCGACGCACAGGTCGCTGATTTGCTTCGTATTTCCGCTGCCGTGGGGAACGGAGCAGAGCTTTTCAAAATAGTAGAATACCTTTTCCGGCTGGAGATTTGATAAGACCGCCATGATATCCTCCCGAATTTTCTTAGTTGATCTGCTTGCGGCGGCTCAGGTTCATCGTGCCGTCCTGCATGTCCTGAATGCTGTCGAGGCTCTTGCCCGTGCCCTCGGCCACGCACTGGATGGCGTTCTCGGCCACCATGGCGTGGATGCCGGTGCGGGCGGTGACGAGCTTATCAAAGCCGCGGACTAAGCTGCCGCCGCCGGTCATGACGATGCCGTTGTTCGAAATATCGGCCACGAGCTCGGGCGGGGTCTTTTCAAGCACGAGGTGGACCTCCTCCATGATGCGCTCGACGGGCTCTTCAAAGGCCTCGAGCATTTCCGCAGACGAGACGGAGATGAGCTCGGGAAGGCCCGTGATAAGGCTTCTGCCCTTGACCTCCATGGTCATTTCCTCTTCCGGCGGGAAGACGCAGCCGATCTGCATCTTCATCTGCTCGGCCGTGCGCTCGCCGACGAGCAGGTTGTGCTTGCGGCGCATATACTTGACGACGGCCTCGTTGAACTGGTCGCCCGCGATCTTGATGGAGGACGATTCGACGACGCCGGAGAGCGAAATGACCGCGATATCGGACGTACCGCCGCCGATGTCGATGATCATGTGGCCCTCGGGCTGGGTGATGTCGATGCCCGCACCGATGGCGGCGGCGACAGGCTCTTCAATGAGGTAGACGCGGCGCGCGCCGGCCTGAATGCCCGCGTCGATGACCGCGCGCTCCTCGACCTCGGTGATGCCGGAGGGAACGCAGATGATGATGCGCGGCTTGAAGAGCTGGAAGCCCATGACTTTATGCAGGAATTCCTTGATCATGCGCTCAGTGACCTCGTAGTCGGAGATGACGCCCTCGCGCAGGGGACGGATGGCGATGATGTTGCCCGGCGTGCGGCCCAGCATGGCCTGCGCATCCGCGCCGACCTTCAAGAGCTTGCCGGTGTTCTTGTCGAGCGCCACGACCGAGGGCTCGTTGAGCACGATGCCTTTATCCTTAATGTAGATCAGCACCGACGCGGTGCCCAGATCCATGCCGATGTCTTTGGTAAAAGAAAACATAGCGTGTTACCTCTTATTTTTCTGAAAACTAAAATGAGCGATGCTCATACTTTCCCATGATGTTTTTATTATAACGGCTCGAAATTGAGTTTGCAATAGCATTGTGCGCGATTTTCCGCACGGTATCAGGGGAAAATAAGGAAAAACATACCCCTGCGCCGCTGATTTTCGCGTCCGCGGACGCGAAACATTTGAATCGTTTTTACCCGCGGCGTGTACGTGGGTAAAAACACTTTGCGCGGAGCGCGTGTCGAACCTGTGAGGCACGAAGCGCAGCGAAACTTTCTCAAAAAAGAGGCGTCGCCTCTTTTTTGAAGACTTTAGTCTCCGTCCGCCGCGGCGAGGGTGGCGCAGATGACTCTTTCCGCGCCAGCTTCCCGTAAAACTTTCGCGGCTTCGCGGAGCGTGGCGCCGGTGGTGAGGATATCGTCGATAAGCAGAATGCGCTGACCCTTGATCTTGTCCTCATTGACGGCAACGTATGCGCCGACGACGTTTTTCTGCCGCTCCTCGCGGGAGGAAAGCGACGACTGCGCGACGTTGTCCTTCGTCTTTTGCAGCAGCGTTTCGGGTGCGACGCTCCAGTGGCGGCAGGTCTCGCGCGCCAAGAGATACGACTGGTCGTAGCCGCGCTCTTGTTTGCGCTTTTTCGACACGGGGACGTAGGTCACAATGTCGAACTCTCCGCCGAAATGCTCGGCGGCGGCCTGCGCTAAAACATCGCCAAAGCCCGTGCAGCGGCTCTGGCTCGCGTGGAACTTGTAGTTCAGCAGCGCCTCGCGCACGATGCCCTCGTACTTGAGCGGGGCAAGGCACACGCCGATCTCCGCTCTCTCATGGAGCGGCGTTTTGCAGTAGGGGAGCGCCTTTTCGCACTCAGAACACACGCCGTGAACGCCGGGTTTTCCACAGAACGCGCAGCGCGGTGGAAAAAGTAAGGACGCGAGCGATTCAAGCAAACTCATTTATCCTCCCCACCCTTCCTGAGCCGCCACTTGAGGCCGCTATAGCGGCGGCTGCGGCGGTCGTTCTCCGCCATTTTGTTCACGGCGGAATCGTCGCCGACGATGACGAGCAGCTCGCGCGCGCGGGTGATGGCGGTATAGAGCACGCCGCGCACCATCAGCGACGGCGCACACGGCGCGCCGACGAACACAACGCCGCGGTACTCGCTGCCCTGCGCCTTATGTACAGTCATGGCGTAGGCCATGTCGAGCTCCGCGAGCATGTCGGACGTGTAGGTCGCGGTGCGGTCGTCGAAGACGATCTCCAAAAGCTCGCCGCTCGGGTCGATCTTTGCGATCTTGCCGACATCGCCGTTGAAGATGCCCGTGCCAGCGGTGCCGTCCTCCTTCTGCCAGACGACGTCGTAGTCGTTGCGCGTCTGCATGACGCGGTCGCCCTCGCGGAAGATGAGATCGCCGAAGCGGCGCTCCTGTTTGCCGGGCTTCGGCGGGTTCAGCGCGGCCTGCAGGGCAAAGTTCAGCGACCGCGTCCCCGCGTCGCCGCGGCGCGTCGGGGTGAGCACCTGCAATTCGTCCGCGGGGATGCCCATCTTGTCGGGCAGCCTTGTTTTGCACAGCTCGACCACGGTTTCGACGAGCCGCACGCTGTCGCGGCGGGGGAGGAAGAAAAAGTCGTTCGCCGCCGCGTTTTTGAGCTTGGGCGGCATGCCGGTGTTGACGAGGTGCGCGTTGCGCACGATCATCGACTGCTCGGCCTGACGGAAAATGTCGCGCAGGGCAACGGTCGCGATGCGCCCGCTGCGGATCAAATCGGAAAATACGTTGCCCGCGCCGACGCTCGGCAGCTGGTCGGGGTCGCCGACGAGCACAAGGCGGCAGCCCGGGCGCAGCGCCGCGAGCAGCGCGCGCATCAGCGAGAGGTCGACCATCGAGGTCTCGTCCACAATGAGCGCATCGGCCTCGAGCGGTTCCTTTTCGCCTTTGGTGAACGTCACCTCGCCGGTCTGGTCGTTGAAGGTCATGCCGAGCATGCGGTGGATGGTCTGCGCGTCGCGGTCGCAGAGCTCGCCCATGCGCTTGGCGGCGCGGCCCGTGGGCGCGGCGAGCAGAACGTTCAATCCCATGCGCTCGAAGAGCGCGACGATGGCGCGCACGCTCGTCGTCTTACCCGTGCCGGGGCCGCCGGTCAGCAGCAGCAATTCTTCCTTTGCCGCAAGCTCGACAGCCTGACGCTGGAGCGGCGCGTACTGCACGCCCTGCTCGCGCTCGATTTCTTTGATGACGCGCTCTACGCCGCGCAGGGCGTCGGGCTTGTCCGCGAGCATCGCCTCGATGCGCGTGACAACGTAGGTCTCATCCTCCCACGACTGACGCAAATAGCAGGCCGTCACATTCGCGACGCCTTCCTGCACGATGCGGTGGAGGGCGATGAGATCGTCGAGGCTCTTTTCCGCGGCGTCAATGTCGCAGTCCAAAAGCTGGGCCGTCGCGGCGAGGAGCTTTTCGCGCGGGAGGAAGACGTGCCCGCCCGCGTCGCGGTTGTGAGAGAGCTCGAATGTCAGCCCCGCCTCGGTGCGGAGCGATGCGTCGCCGCCAAAGCCCATGGAGAGCGCGATCTCGTCACAGACGGAAAAGTCCACGCCGAACGCGCTGTCGGACAGTAAGTACGGGTTGCGCTCGAGCGCGGCCATGGCGTTTGCGCCGAAGCGGCGGTAGAGCGGCACGCTGAGCGCGGCGGGCAGATCGTAATGCGCCAGAAATTCCATCACGCGGCGAAGGCCCATCTGCTCGTTGAAGGCCGCGGAGATCTCCTGTGCGCGCCGGGCGGTCATGCCCTTGATGGCCGTGAGCTTTTCCGGCTCGGATTCGAGCACCTGCAGCGTCTCGATGCCAAATCTGGCGACGAGCTTTTCCGCCGTCGCGGGGCCGACGCCGCGCACGACGCCGGAAGCGAGGTAGTTTAAAATCTCCGTCTCGTTCGACGGCAGGTACCGCTCGACCTCGCTCGCGGAAAACTGCTCGCCGTACTGCGGGTGGGAGGAAAACGAGCCGGTCGCCGTCAGATTTTCGCCCGGCGCCGCGCAGGGGACGCAGCCGACGAGCGTTAAAAGCTCGCCGTCGTCCGTCACAAGGCGCAGCACGGCATAGCCGTTTTCCTCATTCTGGAAAACGACGGACAGGACCGTGCCCATGATGGTCGTTTCTTCTCCCATAACTGTCTCCTAAGTGAAAAAATCGGTCAGTTCTTCCCTTTGGCAGAGGTAGACCTCGTATTCGCTGCGGCACAAGAGCTCCGCCACGCGGCGCGGCTCGTCGGCAAGGCCGCAGTCCACGATGACGACGCGCGAAAAGCCGCCCTCTTCATAGCGCGATCGCAGCAGCGCGCGCACCGTGTATTCGAGCGTCTTTGCCTCGCCGCACGTCTCGATGACCGCCGTGGCGGGGATGGTGCCGCGCCGCCGCGGGTGCACGATGGCCGAAACGAGCAGAAAGATCACCGCCGTTAAGCCGATGGCAGCGAGCGCCGCGACAACGCCGTCCTGTAAAAGCCGCATATCATCACCTCGCGCCATTCTACGGCGCGGACGGGCGATGGGTGAATCTTAACGCAGCATTTTCCTGAGATACTGGCCCGTATAGGACTGCTCGCACGCGGCAACCTCCTCGGGCGTGCCGCAGGTGACGAGCGTACCGCCGCCGCTGCCGCCCTCGGGGCCGAGGTCGAGCAGATAATCCGCGCACTTGATGACGTCCAGATTGTGCTCGATGACGAGCACGGTGTTGCCCGCGTCGACAAGGCGCTGCAAAACCTCAAGGAGCTTTTTCACATCGTCCGTGTGGAGACCCGTGGTCGGCTCGTCGAGGATATAGATGGTGCGCCCCGTGGAGCGCTTAGAAAGCTCGGTCGCGAGCTTGACGCGCTGGGCTTCGCCGCCGGAGAGCGTCGTAGACGACTGGCCGAGGCGGATATAGCCGAGGCCGACCTCGCTGAGCGTGCGGAGCTTCGCTTCGAGCTTTGGAAGGTCGCGGAAGAATTCGAGCGCCTCCTCCACGGTCATTTCCAGCACGTCCGCGATGCTCTTGCCCTTGTAGTGGACCTCGAGCGTTTCGCGGTTGTAGCGTTTGCCCTTGCAGACCTCGCAGGGCACGTAGATATCGGGCAGGAAGTGCATCTCGATCTTGAGCTGACCGTCGCCCGAGCAGGCCTCGCACCGGCCGCCGCGGACATTGAAGCTGAAGCGGCCCGCGGCATAGCCGCGCGCCTTCGCGTCCGGGGTCGAGGCAAAGAGGTCGCGGATGTCGTTAAATAAATTCGTATACGTTGCGGGGTTGGAGCGCGGCGTGCGGCCGATGGGGCTCTGGTCGATGCAGATGACCTTGTCGAGGAATTCCTCGCCCTCGATAGCCTTACAGCGGCCGGGGTGGACCTTCATGCGGTTTAAGTCCGCGCCGAGCTTTTTATAGATGATCTCGTTGACGAGCGACGATTTGCCGCTGCCGGACACGCCCGTGACGCACGTGAACGTGCCGAGCGGGATCGAGACGTCGAGATCTTTGAGGTTATTTTCCTGCGCGCCGCGCACGGTGAGGAAATTGCCGTTGCCTTTTCGGCGCTCTTTCGGCACTTCGATCTTTTTCTTTCCGCTCAAATACTGGCCGGTCAGGGAATTCGGGTTTGCCATGACCTCCTGCGGTGTGCCGCAGGCCACGACCTGACCGCCGTGCGCGCCCGCGCCGGGGCCGATGTCGATGAGGTAGTCCGCCGCGCGCATCGTGTCCTCATCGTGCTCGACGACGATGAGTGTATTGCCGAGGTCGCGCAGCCGCTTGAGCGTGGCGAGCAGCTTGTCGTTGTCGCGCTGGTGCAGGCCGATGGACGGCTCATCGAGGATATAGAGAACACCCATCAGGCTCGAGCCGATCTGCGTCGCCAAACGGATGCGCTGGGCTTCGCCGCCTGAGAGCGACGCGCTCGCGCGCGAGAGCGTCAGGTATTCCAAACCTACCGAGCGCAGGAAGCCGAGGCGGTTTTTGATCTCCTTCAAAATGCGCTCACCGATGCGCATTTGCTGCTCGGTCAGCGTCAGCTTATCCACAAAGTCGAGCGCGTCGACGACGGATTTTTCGCAGTAGTCGCTGATGCTAAGTCCGCCGACCGTGACGGCGAGGGATTCGCGGCGGAGCCGCTTGCCGCCGCAACTGGGGCAGGGGCACTCGCTCATGCAGGACTCTAACTCCTCGCGCACGCCGTCGCTCTGCGTCTCCTTGTAGCGGCGCTCTAAGTTGGGGATGATACCCTCGAACGCCTGATACAAAACTCCCTTGCCGCGCGGCTGGTCGTACTGGAGCTCCAGCTTTTCGCCCTTTGTGCCGTAGAGAATGACGTCCATGACCTCTTTGGAGAGCTTTTCCACAGGGTCGCGGAGGGAAAAATGGTACTTTTTCGACAGCGCTTCAAAGTACATGCGCGAGATGCCGTCGCCGCGCACGTTGTTCCAGCCCGAGGCGCAGATCGCGCCGTCGAGCAGGGAAACGCTCTTGTTCGGGATGACGAGCTCGGGGTCGACCTTGAGCTGCGTGCCGAGGCCTGTGCACGTCGGGCACGCGCCGAACGGGTTGTTGAACGAGAACATGCGCGGCGTCAGCTCTTCGATGGAGATGCCGCAGTCCTCGCACGCGTAATTCTGCGAGAAGAGGATATCGCGGTCGTCTGGCAGGATATTTGCGAGAATGAGACCGCCCGAAAGCGCCGCCGCGGTCTCGCACGAGTCCGTCAGGCGGTGAACGACGTCGGGGCGGAGGATGAGGCGGTCGACGACGACCTCGATACTGTGCTTTTTGTTCTTTTCGAGGGAAATTTCCTCGCTGAGGTCATACATGTTCCCGTCGGCGCGGACGCGGACATAGCCGGACTTGCGCGCGTCCTCAAAAATCTTGACATGCTCGCCTTTTTTGCCGCGGATGACCGGCGCCATGATCTGCACGCGCGTCCCCTCGCCCAGCGCCATAAGCTGGTCGATGATCTGGTCGATGGACTGCTGGCGGATCTCCTTGCCGCAGTTCGGACAGTGCGGCGTGCCGACGCGCGCCCAGAGCAGGCGCAGATAGTCGTACACCTCCGTCACCGTGCCGACGGTGGATCGTGGGTTCTGCGAGGTGGTCTTCTGGTCGATGGAAATGGCGGGGGAAAGGCCCTCGATATAGTCGACGTCGGGCTTTTCCTTCTGCCCAAGGAACATGCGGGCGTAGGACGACAGGCTCTCCACATAGCGGCGCTGGCCCTCGGCATAGATGGTGTCGAACGCGAGGGACGATTTTCCGCTGCCGGACAGGCCCGTGATGACGGTCAGCGCGTCGCGTGGGATCTCAACGTCGATGTTCTTGAGATTATTTTCTCTTGCGCCTTTGACAAAAATCTTACTTGGCATGAATCGATAACTCCTGTTGCTGGATCCGCAGCTGCGAGACCAGCGTACTCTTCTGAATTTTTTATGTCAACCTTATTCGGCGATGAGATCCGCAAATTTTGCGCGCACGAGCGCGGCAAGGTCGTGGGGCGCAAGCTCGACCTGATAGCCGATCTTGCCCGCCGAGACGATCATCGCTGCAAGGTTTTCTGCCGAACTGTGGAACACCGTGGGGAAGAGCTTCTTCATCCCGACGGGCGAGCAGCCGCCGTGGATGTAGCCCGTGAGCGGCAGCAGCTCTTTCTGGTGGATCATTTCGATGGACTTTTCGCCCACAGCCTTCGCGGCCTTTTTGAGGTCAAGATTCTCCGCGACCGGCACGTCGAAGACGTAATACTGTTTGCTCGCGCCGCGCGCGACAAGGGTCTTGAAGACGATGGCGGGGTCAAAGCCCATGGACTTCGCCACCGTGACGCCGTCGACCGCCATGCCCTCTTCATGCGGGTAGGTGTGCGCGGTGTAGGCGATCTTCTTCTGCTCCAAAACGCGCATGACGTTGGTTTTTTCTTCTTTATTCTTTGCCATAAGGGACCTCCTATGTGGAAAACGGGGATAAAATCACCGCAGAATGTAAACACAAGCCAAAATGCAGGCGAGGCCCAAGAACACGCCCGCGCTGATGGGCTCGCCGAAGACGAGGGTGCCGACGAGCGTGCCGACGACCGGCTCGATGCTCGCCATGATGCTGGCCTTGCCGCTCTCGACGTTGGCGAGGCCATTGGTGTAGAGGATATAGGGCGCGACGGTGGAGAGCAGCACGAGTCCCGCAGCGAGGAGGGCGTTTTGCGGCACGCTCAGAACCGTCACAAGGTTTCCCCAGTCGGCGACGAACAGCGCGCCGAGCGCGGCGAACACGAACGTCCAGAACACGACGGCGAGCGGGCTGTAGTGCCGCAGGCCGAAGGGCGCGAAAATCGAATAGAGCGCGTAGAAAAATGCCGCACCGAGGCCGAAGAGCATCCCCTTCGTCGTCAGCGACAGTCCGCCCGTGAAAACGCCCGTCACGAGCGCGCAGCCGAGCAGCGCCAGCGCGAGGGCAAGGAGCTTTTTGCCCGTGATCTTCTCTTTGAAGACGAGCGCGCTCATCAGAACCACCATCGCGGGCGCGGTGTAGAGCAAAATCGCGCTGACGGACAGCGAGCAAAGCTTCTGCGCGTTGAAGTAGCAGAGCGTGAAGAGCACGACGCTGATGATGCCCGTCGCAATAAAGATCGGCAGGTGCTTTGCCTTCATTTTGAAGACGCTGCGGTCGGTGCAGAGGAAGAAGAGCGCGAGCACCGCAAGACCGCCCAGGTTGCGGATGACGACAAGGTTTTCCGGCGCGATGCCGGCATTGAGCAGCGGGCGGTTGAATAGGCCGATGCAGCCCCAGCAGGCGGCGGCCGCTAAAATGCAGGCATAGGAAGCGTATTTTTTCACAGGCTCTGTCTCTTTCTCGTTATTTCGTGTTTTCCTTGCGCAGCTCGATGATGCGGTCGCGCAGGATGGCGGCGTACTCGAATTCGAGCATACGGCTCGCCTCCTGCATCTGCTTTTCGAGCTTTCTGATCTCTTCGTCCCGCTCGCGCTCGGAGAGCTTACGCTTGCCGCGGCGGCGGGCGGATTCCTCGTCCTTCTTGGAAATTTCGATGATCTCGCGCACGTCCTTTCGGATGGTCTGCGGAATGATGCCGTGCGCCTTGTTGTAGTCGTCCTGAATTTGGCGGCGGCGCTCAGTCTCGTCCATGGCGCGGCGCATCGAGGGGGTGACGGTGTCGGCGTAGAGCACGACAAGGCCGTCGGCGTTTCGCGCGGCGCGGCCGATGGTCTGGATGAGGCTCGTTTCGCTGCGGAGGAAGCCTTCCTTATCCGCGTCCAAAATTGCGACCATCGAGACCTCGGGGATGTCAAGGCCCTCGCGCAGGAGGTTGATGCCGACGAGCACGTCGAACTCGCCGAGGCGCAGTCCGCGGATGAGCTCCATGCGCTCGATGGTCTCGACGTCCGCGTGCATGTAGCGCACGCGGATGCCGACGCCGGTCAGATACTGCGTCAGGTCCTCGGCCATCTTTTTCGTCAGCGTGGTGACGAGCACGCGCTCATTGCGCGCCGCGCGGGCGTTGATCTCGCCGACGAGATCATCGATCTGGTTTTCGACAGGGCGCACCTCGACCTTCGGGTCGAGTAAGCCCGTCGGGCGGATGACCTGCTCGACGATCTGGCCCGCGCGGTCCTTTTCATAGTCGCCGGGCGTGGCCGAAACGTAGATACGCTGGTGGACGCGCTGCTCAAATTCGTCGAATTTGAGCGGGCGGTTATCAAACGCGCAGGGCAAGCGGAAGCCGTACTCGACAAGGCTCTCTTTGCGCGCGCGGTCGCCGTTGTACATCGCGCGCACCTGCGGCAGCGTGACGTGCGATTCATCCACAAAAAGCAGGAAATCCTTGGGGAAGTAGTCGATGAGCGTCAGCGGCGGCGAGCCGACGGGCCGCCCGCTGATGACGCGGGAATAGTTCTCGATGCCCGTGCAGTAGCCCAGCTCGCGCAGCATCTCGATATCGTAGCGCGTGCGCTGGCGGATGCGCTGGGCCTCGACGGCCTTGCCCTCAGCCAAAAACTGTGCCTCGCGCTCGTCGAGCTCCTTGTCGATCTCGACAATGGCACGCTCCAATTTGTCCTTCGTCGTGACATAGTGCGACGCGGGATAGATGGCGATGTGCTGGAGCGTGCGCGCCACCTGACCGCTCACGGGGTTGAATTCGCTGATCCGGTCGATCTCGTCGCCGAAGAATTCGACGCGCACGGCCTTGTCGCGGTAGTACGCAGGGTAGAGCTCCACCGTGTCGCCGCGCACGCGGAAGCGGTTGCGCTCAAAGGCGACGTCGTTGCGCTCGTAGCGAATTTCGATGAGCCGCTTTAAGAGGAAGTCGCGCTCCATCGTCATGCCCGGGCGGAGCGAGATCATCAGCTTTTCAAAGTCCTCCGGCTCGCCGAGGCCGTAAATGCACGAGACGGACGAGACGACGATCACGTCGCGCCGCTCAAGCAGCGCGCAGGTGGCGCTAAGCCGCAGGCGGTCGATCTCCTCGTTCGTCGAGGCGTCCTTGGCGATATAGGTGTCGGTGTGGGGGATATAGGCCTCGGGCTGGTAATAGTCGTAGTACGAAACGAAGTATTCCACCGCGTTTTCGGGAAAAAACTCTTTGAACTCCGCGCACAGCTGCGCGGCGAGGGTCTTGTTGTGCGCCAGCACGAGCGTCGGCCGCTGGACCTTTTCGATGACGCTCGCCATCGTGAACGTCTTGCCCGAGCCCGTGACGCCGAGCAAGACCTGCTCGTCGAGGCCCATCTTCACGCCCTGCGCCAGCTTTTCGATGGCCTCAGGCTGGTCGCCCGTGGGCTTGAAGGGCGCGTGCAGCTTAAATTCCATATCCGTTTCCCTTTCTTTCGGGCAGAAGTCCGTTGTGCCGCAGGGAGACAAAGTCGTCGTCCGCGACGATGATGTGGTCGGCGAGCTCGACGCCCACGGTGCGCAGCGCGTCGAAGACCGACAGCGTCGTCGCATTGTCCGCGGGGGAGGGGAGTGCCACGCCGCTCGGGTGGTTGTGGGCGAGCAGCACGCTGCTCGCGCCGCACTTGAGCGCATTTTCCACAATTTTGCGCATATTGAGCTGGACGCTCTCAGTGTCGCCCTCGGCGACCAAATGGCAAGCGAGGAGGCGGCCCTTGGCATCAAGGCACGCTTCGTAGAGCTTTTCCTCCCGCTCGCCGAGAAAGAGGTCTAAAAAGTACGCGCCCGCCTGCTCGGTATCGCTGAGGATCGCCTCGTGCGCGCCGGAGGACGCGCGGATGCGGCGCATCAGCGGGAACATGAGAGAGATGAGCGTCGAGGCGTTCTCGCCGATGCCCTCGACCTCCTCAAGCGCCGCGCGATCGGCGGCAAACACCGCGTCGAGCGAGCCGAATTTTTCCATCAGCCGGTGCGCGATAGGGTTCGTATCCTGCCGCGGCACGGCGTAGTAAAGGAGAAGCTCAAGCACCTCGTGGTCGGCGAACGCATCGAGCCCGTGGGCGCGGAACTGCTCTTTTTTGCGCGAGCGATGTCCTTCGTGTACCGGCATGTGTGCTCTCCTTTCCGGGGTGTTTTTGCCGCAAAACGCGGCAGTCTTCTCCTATTTTTGTCTTAATATTGTATTTTATCACGGAGAGAAAAATCGTACAAGTGTTTTTTGAATTTTATCTCCCGTCGGGAGATACGCGCTAAAAGGGGGATACTCTCTTTCTCGAAAGAGAGTATCCCCCTTTGCCTGCGCACCCCTGCGGCACGCAGGGAATTCCCGTCCCTCAGCGGGACAAGACCTTTCTTGCCAAAGGCCCGATTACGCCGCCGGCGGCGTTGCCGACCGTCATCACGAGCAGATATAAAACCGTGCGGCCGCTCCACGCGCCGCCCATCGTGAAGTAGTACATATTCGCCACGCAGTGCTCAAAGCCGCAGAGGATGAACACGCACACGCCGAAAAAAAGCGCGAGATACTTGCCGAGCTCGTGCGGGTTGGAGCGATAGCCCTCCACGCCGATGTAGATCATCACGTTGCAGAAAACGGCGAGGATGAACGCGCCGAACAGCGGCTCGGAGAGCTTCAGTTCACAAATGCCCTGCGCGCGGGCGCTGAGGGATACAAGCCGCGTGCACTTCTCGGCAAGCGCGATGAGCGACGTGCCGGCGAGATTCCCCAGCCAGATGACCGGTAGCGTTTTGGCGTAGGCCATATCGTTATCGAACACGTAGCAGACCTTGCCGGTGAACAGATGCAGCCCGCGCGTGCAGACGACGAAAAGGCCGATCGTGAAAAAAAGCGACCCGACGACCGTATTTTCCACCGACAGAAACACCGTGCCGCCAAAGGCGATGACCGCGCCGGCAAGGATCGCGGAGAGAAAGATCTTTTTCATGCAAAAACTCCTCCAGACCGTGTGATTGAGTTTATTTTACCGTATGTCAGCGAGCGTTGTAAACGCTTCTCTGTGGAGAGATAAAAAGTCCGCAGAAAATGAGGGTTTTTGCCGCTTTGGCTTAACAGAACGCGGCATTTTGCGCGGCATGGAGGGAGGCTCGCCGTGATTTTTATTGCTTTTCCCTCCCCCGGATAGTACAATGGTCTCACCATCAAACTTTCGGAGGACTTTTCCCCAATGAAACTCATCTCATGGAACGTCAACGGCCTGCGCGCGTGCATTGGCAAGGGCTTTTTGGATTTTGTGAATTTCATCGACGCAGACGTCATCTGCCTACAGGAGACGAAGCTACAGCCGCATCAGATCGAACTTGACCTGCCGCAGTACCACATCTACTGGAACAGCGCGGACAAAAAGGGCTACTCCGGCACGGCGGTGTTCACCAAGCAGGAGCCTCTTTCCGTCACCTATGACTTTGGCGAGGACATCCACCGCCATGAAGGGCGCGTCATCACGTGTGAATATCCGGACTTCTACCTCGTCTGCTGCTACACGCCGAACTCGCAGGACGAGCTGCGCCGCCTTTCGTACCGCATGGAATGGGAGGATGCGCTGCGGCAATACCTCTGCGAGCTCGACACGATCAAGCCCGTCGTGTACTGCGGGGACTTAAACGTCGCACACGAGGAGATCGACCTCAAAAATCCGAAGACAAACCACTTTAACCCCGGCTTTTCCGACGAGGAGCGCGGCAAGATGACGCAGCTTTTGTCCTCGGGCTTTCTCGATTCGTTCCGCACGCTGTACCCCGACAAGACGGACGCCTATTCGTGGTGGAGCTACCGCGCCCAGTCGCGCGCACGGAACGTGGGGTGGAGGATCGACTATTTCATCGTCTCCGAACGCCTGCGCTCCCGCATCGAAAACGCGGATATCTTAGCTGAGGTCATGGGCAGCGACCACTGCCCCGTGCTGCTCGAGCTCAAGGAGGAAGAAAAATGAAACTCAACAAGCAGGAAATGACCGGAGGCACGAAGATCACCCTGATCATCAGCGGTGTGGCCATGCTTGCCGGCATCGTGATCGTTGTGCTGTTTGCCGCCGGCGCGCTCGCCCTTTCCGAGCAGAGCCGCAACGTGCTCGCGATTGTGATCTCCGCCGCGCTGGTGGTGTTTTCCTACACGCTGTGCAAATCGTTGGGGGTACTTAAAAATCAAAAAAAGTGATTCTCACCCCCACGCCCACGTGGGGAACGGGTAAAAGGGGGATATTCTCTTTCACGAAAGAGAATATCCCCCTTTTGAACCCCCAAGAGAAAGGTTTACATTGCCAGCTTTGGGCTTGAAGAACTGCACGGCCTGTGGAATCGGGTTCCTGCCATGGGATGGTTCTACACGACTTGGTTTGCTTCTATCTTCGCTGTCGCTTTGCCTGCGATTCGTTACCCTTACGCAATCTCCGTCTACTTTGAATTTTATCAATCTTGCTTTTTCCTGCCAAGGCGGCTTTGCTGCGCTCGCCGCGATATACGCACTATCGGTAGATAGCGATTAGGCTGCACTTGCGCAAGATCAGCAGAGCGGCAGCGGGTAGTAGGAGCAGATCAAATCGTATAGCAGGGCTCAACGCGGCTTTGCCGCGCGCAGATATTGCATTCCGGAGGCATAAAGGTCATTCGCGCCCGAGACCGCCAATCTGAAACCTTTCTCTTGGGGGATCTAAAGGGGGCCATTCTCTTTTGTGAAAGAGAATGGCCCCCTTTTATCACACCTTGGTGCGGTCGTACGAAACGACCACACGACGGTTCGGCTCGGTGCCGATGGAGAACGTTGTCACACTCGGCGTATCCTGGAGCGCGGTGTGGATGACGTGGCGCTCGTAGGCGTTCATGGGCTCGAGGGTGACATTGCGGCGGTACTTCGTCACCTTGCCGGCGACCTTTTCCGCCAGGCGCTCGAGGCTCTGCTCGCGCTTTTCGCGGTAATTTTCCGCATCGACCTGCACGCGGGCGCGGTTTTTCTCGCTGCCGCGGTTGATGCTGTAGTTCGTCAACTGCTGGATGGCGTCGAGCGTTTCGCCGCGGCGGCCGATCAGCGCGCCGAGCTTTTCACCTTCGAGGAAGACCTTGTAGCGGCCCTTCTCACTCTCGTAGACCTTGACCTCAGCGGCGGAGTCCATGTGCTCAAGAAGGCCCTTGAGGAACGCGCGGATCTGCTCGCTCTTCTCGTCGTGGCACTCTTCGCCGAGGTCGACAATGGGCTTGGGCTGCGGGGCGGGACGCTCCGCGCGCTCGGCGCGGGGCGCACGCTCGCGGCGCTCTTCGCGCGCCGGACGGCCGCTGCGCTCTTCCTTGGCGGCGCGGGGTTCTTTCTTCTGCAAAACCTCGGGCGCGTACATGGGCACGGCCTTGGGCGCAGAAGCGGGTTTAACTTTCTTTTCGGGCTTGGGTGCGGCAGGCTTTTCGGCGGGCTTGACCTCTTCGGCCTTGCCGTCGTCATAGCTCACGCGAACGCGCGCGGGCGCGCTGCCGATGCCGAGGAATCCGGCTTTCGCGCGCTCAAGAATTTCAACAGAAACGTCGTCTCTGTCCATCTTCAGCTGCGCGAGCGCGCTCTGGATGGCCTCGTCCTCCGTCTTGCCCGTTACGTCAATAAACTTGATCATTCAGACAAGCTCCTTACAATTATTCTCCGTAGTGCTCGGGGTCGTAGGAACGGCCGCGGGCATAGGGGCGGTCGCCGACGCGACCGCTTTCGTTCGTGGAATTTTTCTTCTTCATGGATTTTGCAGCCTGCTTTTCCGCACGCTTTTCCTTGAGGCTCTTCTTCTCAGCCTCTTCGGCAGCGTACTTACGCTGCTGCTCGCGGGCGGCTTCCATGCGGCGCAGACGGTCGTCGCGCTTCTGCTTTTCCTTCTCGCTGAGCTCGTCCTCCATGTGGCTCTTATAGTACTTGGTCAGAACCTTTTCCTGGATGGCGTAGAGCAGCGAGTTGACGATCCAGTAGACGCCGAGAGCCGCGGGCAGCGTAAAGCCGATCCACAGCGACATGAGCGGCATCATCCACATCATCATGCGGCTGGAGCGGGCCGCGGCGTCGTTGCCCTCAGCGGCGACGTTGCCGGCCATGGACGCCTTGGACTGCAGAAAGCTCAAAGCACCGGAAATGAACGGGATCAGCACAACGCCGATCACGGGCCAGCCGCCGGTGAAGAAATCTTTCCACACATCCCCCGGCATGACCGTAAGGTCAAGGCCGAGGAAGTTGTAGTTCACGTTGAGAAGGCCGTCAAACTTGCCGGAAAAATCCGCAAAGTTGTCGGAAATGAACTTGGCAAGGCCGATCTCCTCATAGCCCTTGCGCACGAGCTCGGCATTGTAGCCCAGGGTGGTGGCAAGGGTCGTGATCTCCGTCACGACGTCCTTGGAGAGCATCATGAAGCGGCTGAGCGGCTGACGGATGATGGAATACAGAGCGATGAGGATGGGGAAGGGCAGGAAGCTCCAGAGGCATCCGCTCATGGGGTTCACGCCCTCCTGTGTGTAGAGGAGCTGCATCTCCTCGTTCATGCGCGTGGGATTATTGGCGTATTTCGTCTGGATCTCTTTCACCTTGGGCTGGAAGAGATTCATGCGCATCATGCTCTTTTTCGACTTCATCTGGAAGGGCAGCGTGATGAGCTTCACGACGATCGTGAAGAGCACGAGAGCCCAGCCGTAGGAGCCGGTCAGCTCATAGAAGGTGCGCAGGACCCAGGCGAAGGGAACGCAAATGTAGTAGCCGATGGTTGACATTCTTCGGTTTCCTCCGTGGTTTTAGGTTCGGTCACGGGACCGGGTCGTAGATTTTTCCGCCCTTGTAGAACGGATGGCATCGCATGATACGCTTGAAGGCAAGCCAGCCGCCCTTGACCGCCCCGTACTTCTCGATCGCTTCGAGCGCGTATTGAGAGCACGTGGGGATAAAGCGGCAGCAGGGGGGACGGTAGGGTGAGATGGCCCTGCGGTAAAACCGGATGAGAAACAGCAGAAAGCGTTTCATGCCTGCGTTTCCCACAGATCGAGCTTTTTGCACGTTTTTTCAAACGCGCGCTTGAGCTCCCAGTAGTCCGCGTGGGCGGCCCTTGTGCGGGCGACGACGATGCAGTCGTAGCCCTGCTTCATCTTCCCCTGACTCAGGCGGAAAATTTCGCGGATGCGGCGGCGGACGCGGTTGCGCACGACGGCGTGGCCGAGCTTGGTGCTGACCGTGACGCCGAGGCGGTTGTGCCCCAGCCGGTTTTTCCGGTAATACACCACAAGGCAGGACGAAACACCGGACTTGCCCTTGGCGTACATCCGGCGGAATTCGTAATTTTTCTTGACGGTGGTGGTGCTTTTCACGCGTGATCTCCCTGCTTTTGCGGATTTCTCCGCATAGCCTGCAAGGGACGGCGATCGAAACACATTCTCATCGGCCGTCCCTCATTGTTTCATGTGTAGCATACGATACGCAAGTTGCTCCCGCTTTAGTGGGTCAGACGGGCGCGGCCGCGTGCACGACGGCGAGCGATAACCTTGCGGCCGTTGGCAGTGGACATTCTCTTGCGGAAGCCGTGCTCCTTGGAGCGCTGGAGCTTCTTGGGCTGATAGGTGCGAGAAGTAGCCATTTCGTTTTACCTCCTGAAAAAATTTTACCGGCAGCACCCCTTTTGGAGGTGCTGCACTTACTCGACGGCGGGCGGAGAAAGCTCCCCGCGGACCGCAGTTGATAAAAATAGTGCCGTATTGATGCGGCATACGGGGAGTATTATATCGGTTTTGCCGCATTCTGTCAACCAAAAATACAAAAATCGGTGCATGTTTCCATTTCCCGCAAAACCTTGTGGCGCGTATCGAAACATGCAACTATCTCTTGTGTCCTTTTGCCTGTTTTTCAGGGCTTTTGCACTGCAAAAAACAGCGTTTTATATTTAGAATATGTGTTGCGTTCGCGCGCGTTTTTTGGTATAATATAGGGAGTAAATTTTCGGCTGTCACAGCCGTTTATTCCAAAGAAAGAAAGGAGCGCTTCCGTGAACTCTGTTGCAGACATCTGGAAGATCGTTCTCTCCCGCCTCAGCCAGGACCTGTCCGAGACGACCATCTCCACGTGGTTCGACGAGGTGGAGGCCGTGTCCATCAAGGACAGGACGCTCTATCTCCACTGCCCGAACGATTTTAAGCGCAGCACGATCGAATCCATGTTCTCTGACCGCATCAAGGATTCCCTGCGGGACATTTACTCCGCCGATTTCGACGTCAAGCTCCTCTCCACCGCGGAGAGCACCGCCCTTTTCGAGCCCGAGGTCAAAAAATCCACCGCGCTGCTCGATTCCGGCGAATTCACGTTCGACACGTTCGTCGTCGGCGAATCGAACAAGATGGCCTATGCCGCCGCGCGAGCCGTGGCCGACGGCGTGGGGCACTACAACCCGCTATTTATCTACGGCGACTCCGGCCTTGGCAAAACGCACCTGATTTACGCCATCGCTCATCAGATCCGCACGACGCGCCCGTCGGCGAAGATCATCTACATCAAGGGCGATGATTTCATCAACGAATTCATCGAGCTCGTGCGCGCGGGCCGCGGCAGCGAATTCCGCGCGAAGTACCGCGACGCGGACCTGCTGCTCGTAGACGACGTGCAGTTCGTCGCGGGCAAGGAGCAGGTGCAGAACGAATTTTTCCATACGTTCAACACGCTCTACGAGGCCGGCCGCCAGATCGTCCTGACCTCCGATCGCCCGCCCTCTGACATGCACCTTCTCGACGACCGCCTGCGCACGCGCTTTGAGTGGGGCTTACTTGTCGATGTGCAGCCGCCCGATTTTGAAACGCGCCTTGCCATCGTGAAAAACAAGGCCGCGCAGTGGGGCACCGTCATCGACGATGACATTGCGCGTTACATTGCCGAGAATGTCACGTCCAACGTCCGCCAGCTCGAGGGCACGATGAACAAGATTCTCGCCTACCGCGATCTCATCGGACGCGAGATGGACGCCGACGCCGCGCACCGCGCGGTCGAGGACTTTATGAAAAAGAACGCGAATCTCGCCCCCACGGCGGCGATGATCATCACTGAAACGTCGCGCTACTTCGGCATCGACGAAGAGGTCATCAAGGGCCCATCTCGAAGCCGCGAGGCCGTCAACGCCCGTCAGGCCGCGATGTACCTCGTGCGCCGCATGACGAATCTGTCGACGCCCGATATCGGCCGCGAGTTCGGCAAGCGCGACCATACGACCGTGCTCCACTCGCTCGAGCAGATCGAAAAGAAGATGAAATCCGATCCCGTCTTCAACCAGACGATCAAAGAGATCACTATTAACATCAACTCCAAGAGATAACAAAGTTTTCCACATTATCCACAGGGTTGTGCAGAGGGAAGCTGTGGAAACATTTTTTCAAAATTTTGGGTGTGGAAAGTGATAGAACTTTTCAACAACCCATGAGGGATAAATTTTCCTTGCCATTTCGGGCTAAAATTGGGTTTTCCACATTTTTGCGCCCCTACTACTGCTATTTCTAAAAACTATCCTTTTTCTTTTCCAAAAGAGAAAAAATCATCCGTTTTACGAAAGGAACGCCGCTATGAAATTCTCCTGCGAAAAGCTGCTGCTGCAAAATGCAGTCAATACCGCCTCCCGCGCCGTCGCGGCGAAAAGCTCCATCCCTGCGCTCGAAGGACTGCTGCTGACCTGCGGCGACGAGAGCCTGACCGTTTCGGGCTACAACATGCAGACCGGCATCCGCACGAAGTTTGCCGCCGAGGTCGAGGAGTCCGGCGAGCTGGTCGTCAACGCCCGCCTGATCGGCGAGATTTTAAGAAGGCTGCCCGACGACGTCGTGACCTTCACCGCAAACGACAAATTTTTGATCCACCTGACCTGCGGCGACGCGGATTTCGACATCATGGGCCTCTCCGCCGCCGATTTTCCCGAGCTGCCCGAGGTCGAGGAGAAATACGCCGTCCAGATCGCCGAAAAGACGCTCAAGTCCATGATCCAGCAGACGAGCTTCGCCGTTTCGACGAACGAGGCACGCCCCGTGCACATGGGCTCGCTGTTCGAGGTATCTGCCGAGGGGCTGACCGTCGTCTCCGTCGACGGCTTCCGCCTTGCGCTTCGCAAGGAAGCGCTTGAAAAGATCGAGGGCGGCGCGTTCTCGTTCGTCGCGCCCGGCACGGCGCTCAATGAGGTCGAGCGCATCTGCGAGGAGATCGACGAGGTCGTGACCATCACGCTCGGCCAGCGCCATATTCTCTTCGAGGTCGGTGAGACCGAGCTCATCTGCCGCCGCTTAGAGGGTGAATTCCTCGATTATAAGAACGCCATCCCGCGCAGAAACCCCATCAACGTCGTCGTCGACACGAAGACGATGCTCCAGAGCCTCGAGCGCGTGAGCGTCGTCATCAGTGAAAAGCTCAAGAGCCCCGTGCGCTGCCAGTTCGGCGAGGACAAGGTGACGATGTCCGCCAAGACCGCCAACGGCGACGCAAAGGACGTCTGCCGCATCGCGGGCGACGGTCAGGGGCTTGAGATCGGCTTCAACAACCGTTATCTGATGGACGCGCTGCGCTACGCGCCCGCCGACACCGTGAGAATGGAGCTCAACACCGGCATTTCGCCGGCCATCATCGTTCCCGTCGAGGGCGAAGAGAACTTCCTCTACATGGTGCTGCCCGTGCGCCTGAAGGCAAATTGAGACAAAAACTGAATCCATATCGTATAAAATGGTACAACGATTTCTGATAGGAATCGCTTTGTAAAGGACTTTTTATGACTGACATTACCATCACCACGGAATTTATCAAATTGCAGGACCTCTTGAAGCTGGCGAATTTAGTCGGCACGGGCGGCGAGGCGAAGATCGTCATCCAGAACGGCGACGTTTTGGTCAACGGCGAGGTCTGCACGATGCGCGGCAAGAAGATCCGTCCGGGCGACACGGTCGCCTTCGACGGCAAAGAGCTGACGGTCTCCTATGCGAATTGACGCGTTGGCGCTGCGGAACTTTCGCAATTACGACGCGCTGAATGTCACGTTCGCGCCGGACTGCAACGTCATCGTCGGTGAGAACGCGCAGGGAAAGACGAATCTGCTCGAAGCCATCGTCTATCTCTCGTCTGCCCGTTCGCCGCGCGCGAGGGCGGAAAAAGAGCTTATTTCGTTCGGCAAGAGCGAATGCAGCATCAAGGCGAACGCGTTTGCGCGCAACCGAGATTTTCTGCTCGAGATCGCGCTCGCCGCGGGGAAAAGACGAAAAATTCTCATCAATAAGGTGCCCGTGAAAAAGGGGAGCGACCTCAGCGACGTGCTCGGCGCGGTCTACTTCTGTCCGGAGGATCTGCTGCTGATCCGCGACGGCGCGGCGGCGCGGCGCAAGTTCATGGACGACGCGCTCTGCCAGCTTCGCGCGCGCTACGCGCAGGCGCTCAGCGACTATCACCGCGCCTACGAGCACAAGACGCGCATTCTGCGCGACAGCGAGGAGTATCCATCGCTTCTTGATACTTTGCCGGAATTTGACCTGCGCATGGCGCAGAGCGGCGCGGTCATCATCTACTACCGTGCGCGGTTCTGCGAGCGATTGAAGGAATATGCGAGCATCGCGCACCGCGAATGCTCCGGCGGCAGGGAAGAGCTGGGCGTCGAATACCAGACGGTTTCGACCATTTCAGACCCGCTCGCGCCAATTGAAACGATTTACGACCAGCTGCGCGCGCATCAGGCATCGCACGCGGCGGCGGAACGGGCATCAAGAATGTGCCTTTCCGGCCCGCATAAGGACGATATCGCCGTGACGATCGGCGGCGTGAACGCAAGGCAGTTTTCGTCTCAGGGCCAGACCCGCACGGCGGCGCTCGCGTTCAAGCTCGCCGAGCGGGAGATTTACCGCGAGATCACATCCCGCACACCGCTGCTGTTGCTCGATGACGTGCTGTCCGAGCTGGACCCACGGCGGCAGGAGTATGTGCTCAACCGCATCCTTGGCGGGCAGGTGTTTATCACGTGCTGTGAAGAGGATAGACTTGGAACCTTGCTCAGTGGCAAGGTGTTTCACATCGCCGATGGGAAAGTTGTATAGCCGCGCTTTGCGCGGAAGTTTGTCCCGTGCGTCACGGGACTGCCCCACAAAGGGGATATTCTCTTTTGGAAGAGAATACCCCCTTTGGAACCCCAAGAGAAACACGAGGGGCCTTACCCCTCGACCCCGCTTACATTGCCAGTTTGTAGCTTGAATGACTGCACGCGCTGCGCAGTGTGGGTGCGGTGTACATGGCTTCGCCATGAATCTTCTGCTATTCGCTACTGGTTGCAACCGCGCCTTACTACCGTGAGGCGCGAGTGACGGTAGTTGGGCGGCAGACTGCTTGTCGAATACGGCATTGCTTCGCTCACCGCATTGATGAGACTGGCGATAGACGGAAATTACTGCGCACTTCTACAAGATAGGCAAAGCGATAGCGAAGATAGAAGCAAACCAAGTCGTTTAGATACAAACCTTGGCAGGCACTCCCATTCCGGAGGCATAAAAGTCATTCAAAATCGAGGCTGCCAATCTAACGCCTTTCTTTTGGACGGTCACACCGCCCGTTTTCTTTCCACGGAAAGAAAATGGGGGGTGTGGTACTGCGGCGCGCACGCCGCATGACCCCGCGCCCTTTGGGCGCGATATCTGAGGAGGTACCATGTACCTGCACATCGGCAACAATGTCATGCTGCCAGAAAAGCACATCATCGGCGTCTTTGATCTCGAGATCACGTCGCAATCGAAGAGAACATCAGAATTTCTTAGGCGGGCGGAGGACGAGAGCCTTGTCATCGACGCCTGCGAGGACATTCCCAAGTCCTTTCTGGTGTGCGACCACCCGTATCACCCGCAGCTGGTTTATCTATCCGAGCTTTCGAGCCAAACACTGCAAAAGAGAATGGAGGAGCAGACATGAAGATCCCCGTTGCTTTGACAATGCTGGCAAGTCCCTTTTCCCTTCCCCACGATGAGCGCTGGATACTGCCCATCGCGCTCGGCTTTTTCACGCTGCTGACGGTGTATTTCACGTGGCGGCTCAAAACGGACGAGGGCGACAAGTGGCTCTTTCGGAAGAAAATGAAGGTGTCGGCGCTCTTCTGGATTGCATGCGAAGTGCTCTGGCAGTTCCACGGTGCGGATTCGACGTTTCCCGTCGGGCCGATCACGGGCATTTTGTTTCTGTACCTAATGAGTCAGGCGCTGGTGTACGGTATTTACTGCGTGATTCAAAAGAAGAAAACAACAGCCGCGATGTAAGCGGCTTTCCCATCAAAATAGTGCTCGAGGCAGGGAGAAACGGGCCGGAAAGGGCTCCGACCCGGTTCTTCCTGCCTGATGACGAAAGGAGAACCCAAATGGCAGAAAATGAGATCCTGCAATCCACGGCGGTGGATGAAAACAACGACTATAACGCCTCAGAGATCCAGGTGCTCGAAGGACTGGAGGCGGTGCGCAAGCGCCCGGGCATGTACATCGGCTCGACGTCGGTGAGCGGCCTGCACCACCTTGTCTATGAAATTGTGGATAACTCCATCGACGAAGCGCTTGCGGGCTACTGCACGGAGATCAAGGTGACCATCAACGAGGGCAACACCATCACCGTTGTGGATAACGGCCGCGGCATTCCGGTCGACATTCAGGCGCAGACGGGCCGTCCCGCGCTCGAGGTCGTCTACACCGTGCTGCACGCAGGCGGCAAGTTCGGCGGCGGAGGCTACAAGGTCTCCGGCGGTCTGCACGGCGTCGGCGCGAGCGTTGTCAACGCGCTGTCTGAATGGCTGACGGTGCAGGTGCACAAAAACGGCAACATCTACGAGATGAAATTCTCCCGCGGCAAGATCACGCAGGAGATGACCATCATCGGCTCGACCGACCACACGGGCACGACCGTTACGTTCAAGCCCGATCCCGAGATGTTCGAAGAGCTCGAATACTCCTACGAAACGCTGCACACCCGCATGCGCGAAGAGGCATTTCTGAACGCGGGCCTTCGCATCACGATCGAGGATAAGCGCCTTGAGAGTAAAGAAAAGCCCGAGAGCGAGCGCCGTGACTCGATGTGCTACGAGGGCGGTATCCGCGAATTCGTCACGTGGCTCAACAAGAAGAAAGAGCCGCTGCACAATAACGTCATCTACATGAGCGGCATGAAGGGCGATTCGTTCGCAGAATTGGCGCTCCAGTATGACGACGGCTATCAGGAAAATATCCTGTCGTTCGCCAACAACGTCCACACGCCCGAAGGCGGCATGCACGAGACCGGCTTCAAGGCGGCGCTCACGCGCGTTTTGAACGCCTATGGCATCAAAAACGGCATCATCAAAGAGGGTGACAAAGTAAGCGGCGAAGACTGCCGCGAGGGCCTGACCTGCGTCATTTCCGTCAAGCTCACGAACGCGCAGTTCGAGGGCCAGACGAAGGCAAAGCTCGGAAATTCTGAGATCCGCACACTGGTCGACGGCATCGTCTCCGACCGGCTGATGCAGTTTCTTGAGGAAAACCCCGTCGTGGCGCGCACGATCTTAGATAAGGCCATGACCGCCAACCGCGCGCGCGAGGCTGCGCGCAAGGCGCGCGAGTCCATCCGCCGCAAGAGCGCCCTCGGCGGCGCGGCGATGCCCGACAAGCTGCGCGACTGCAACGAAAATAACCCCGAGCTCACCGAGCTCTACATCGTAGAGGGCGACAGCGCAGGCGGCTCTGCCACCCAGGGACGCGACTCGCGCTTCCAGGCGATCCTGCCGCTCTGGGGCAAGATGCTCAACGTCGAAAAGGTGCGCGCCGACAAAATTTACGGCAACGACAAGCTCCAGCCCGTCATCATCGCGCTCGGCGCCGGCCTTGGCGAGGATTTCGATATCAATAGGCTCCGCTATCACAAGGTCATCATCATGGCGGATGCCGATGTCGACGGCTCGCACATCCGGACGCTGCTGCTGACGTTCTTCTTCCGCTATATGCGCCCGCTCATTGAAAACGGCTATGTCTACGCCGCGGTGCCGCCGCTTTTCAAGCTGACACGCGGCAAGACGCAGCGCGTTGCCTTCTCGGACGAGGAGCGCGACGCCGTTTCCGCCGAGCTGCGCGGCGACAATCCGAACGCAAAGGTCGATATTTCGCGCTTCAAAGGTCTTGGTGAAATGAACCCGCATGAGCTGTGGGAGACGACCATGGACCCCGAAAAGCGCACGCTCAAGCGCATCACGCTCGAGGACGCGGTGCTCGCCGACGAGACGTTCACGGTGCTGATGGGCGAGAAGGTCGAGCCGCGCAAGGAATTCATCGAACAGAACGCGAAATACGCGGTCAATCTGGACTTTTAAGAGAGGAGGACGAAGAAAATGGCACACAAAAACGTGGATTACAAACCCGAAGACATTCAATTCCCCAACCAAAAGATCGTGCAGAGCGAGCTCGTGCACGAGATGCAGTCCTCCTACATCGAATACGCGATGTCGGTCATCGTCGGGCGCGCGCTGCCCGACGTGCGCGACGGCTTGAAGCCCGTCCACCGCCGCATCCTGTACGCCATGTATGAAGATGGCCTGACGAGCGACAAGGCGTTCAAAAAGTCGGCGACCTGCGTTGGCGACGTGCTGGGCCGCTATCATCCGCACGGCGACGCTTCCGTTTACGACGCTTTGGTCCGTCTCGCGCAGGACTTCTCCATGCGCTATATGCTCGTCGACGGCCACGGCAACTTCGGTTCCATTGATGGCGACCCTCCGGCCGCCTACCGATACACCGAGGCCAGAATGTCGAAGATCGCGAACGAAATGCTGCGCGACATCGATAAGGAGACCGTCGACTGGGACCCGAACTTCGATGAGAGCCGCAAGGAGCCCCGCGTGCTGCCCGCGCGCTTCCCGAACCTGCTGGTCAACGGTTCTTCCGGTATCGCCGTCGGTATGGCGACGAACATCCCGCCGCACAACCTCACGGAGGTCATCAACGCCTGCGTCTGCGTGCTCGACAATCCCGAGGCGACGCTTTACGACCTGATGCAGCACGTCACGGGCCCCGACTTCCCGACCAAGGGCATCATTATGGGCCGCAGCGGCATCCGTGCGGCTTACGCCACGGGCCGCGGTAAGATCATCCTGCGCGCCCGCACGGAATTTGAAGAATTCGGCCGCGACCGCACGCGCATCATCGTTACCGAGCTTCCGTATCAAGTGAACAAGCGCATGCTCATCAAGAACATGGCCGACCAGGTGAACGACAAGCGTTTGGAGGGCATTTCCGACATCCGCGACGAGACCGACCGCACGGGTATGCGCATCGTCATTGAAGTCAAGCACGACGCGAATCCGCAGGTGGTCCTGAACCGCCTCTTCGCGCAGACGCAGTTACAGACGAGCTTTGCCATCAACATGCTGGCGCTCGTCGATAACCAGAAGCAGCCGAAGATTCTGTCCCTGCGCCACATCATCGACGAGTATCTCGCCTTCCAGGAAGAGCTTATCACGCGCAGAACGCAGTATGACCTCAAAAAGGCGCGCGAGCGCGAGCACCTGTTACAGGGCTTACTGATCGCGCAGGACAACATCGACGAGGTCATCCACATCATCCGTACGAGCTACGACGACGCGAAGGAAAAGCTGATGGAGCGCTTCTCGCTCTCCGACGTGCAGGCGCAGGCCATTCTCGATATGCGCCTGAAGGCCTTGCAGGGCCTCGACCGCGAGAAGCTCCAGAACGAGTACGACGAGCTCGAAAAGAAGATCGCCTACTTTGTCGAGCTGCTTTCGAACGAGACGATGCTCAAGGGCGTTTTGAAGGATGAACTTCTTGAAATTCGCGACAAGTATGGCGATGAGCGCAAGACCGAAATTCAGGAGGTCGAGGACGAGATCGACATCGAAGACCTCATCGAGGAGGAGCAGTGCGTCTTCACCCTGACCCGCAACGGCTACATCAAGCGCACGAGCGCGAGCGAGTACACCGCGCAGAGTAAGGGCGGCATGGGCAAGAAGGGCATCACCACCCGCGATGAGGACACGGTGGTCGACGTGTTCACCGCCTCGACCCACGACTATATCCTCTTCTTTACGGACACCGGCAAGGTGTACCGCAAGAAGGGCTATCAGATCCCCGAGAGCGGCAAGGCTGCCAAGGGCACAAACATCGTCAACATCATCCAGGTGGAGACGGGCGAGCGCGTGCAGGCGATGATCCATTTCCGCGACCTGAACGCCGAAAACCTGTTCCTCACCATGGTGACGCGCAACGGCACGGTGAAGAGACTGCCGGTCGAGACGCTCAAGAACCTGCGCAACAACGGCATCCGCGCGCTGAACCTCGACGAGGGCGACGAGTTGGTGAGCGTGCGCGAGACGGACGGCGAGCAGAAAATTCTGATCGCCACGCACGACGGTATGGCGGTCGTCTTTGACGAGACCGATGTCCGTGCGATGGGCCGCACGGCGGTCGGCGTGCGCGGCATCAAGCTGCGCGAGGGCGACTATGTCGTCGGCGCCGCCCGCGCCCAGGAGGGCAAGGAAGTCCTGACCATCACCGAAAAGGGCTACGGCAAGAAAACGCCGGTCGAGGAATACCGCATCACGAACCGCGGCGGCCTCGGCATCAAGAACAACATGGTGACCGAGAAGACCGGCGGCATCGTCGGCGTCAAGGTCGTGGACGGCAGCGAGGATCTGCTGCTCGTCACGCGCGCGGGTATCCTCATCCGCACGCCGGTCGAGGCGATCCGTACCACTGGCAGAGCCACGCAGGGCGTGATCGTCATGCGCTTCAAGGAAGAGGGAGACAGCGTCATTTCCATGGCGCTCACAGAGCATGAGGAGGATGATGAGGCGTAAGGCCTCGGCCCTCTTTTCCGCGCGTCGCGCGGAGGGGTGGCAGCGCCTTTGGCGCTGCACGGGAAAGGGGGGCCATTCTCTCACGTGAGAGAATGGCCCCCTTGGACCCCCAAGAGAACGCAAGGGGCCTTGCCCCTTGACCCCGCACATTGCGGGTTTGCAGCTTGAATGACTGCACACGCTGCGCAGTGTGGGTGCGGTGTACATGGCTTCGCCATGAAGCCCTGCGAGTCGCGGCCTGACAGCAACCGCGCCTTACTATCGTGAGGCGCGAGTGACGGTAGTTGGGCGGCAGACTGCTTGCGAAATAGCGGCATTGCTTCGCTCGCCGCATTGATTAGAGCAGAAGAGAAGAAAGACTGCCGAGCTTTAGGCCGACACACAGGCCGCAGCGAAAAGAAGCGTCGCGCTCAAGACCGATAATGTCAGAGCGATTGTCCTGTAATTTTTTGAAGAGAACGGACTGTTCGGTGTTAAGCATGGCGAGCAATTCAAGATACTGTGAATTGTAATAGGACAAGGATGCCCGATAATCGTCGAGTTCGTCCTTTGACAAAAAGCGTTCCGGATGTTCGCCATATCCGGCACGGAACAGGGATTCGTAAAGATGCAGCATACAATAACCTCAACAATAAACGAAGTTTTCTTCATGTTTACTTTATTGTAACACGAAGAAAACTTCATGTCAATAGGAAACAGAAATGAATTTTCCCGAATATATCTTAAAACTGAGACAGGAGCGCGGGCTAAAACAAAGCGATGTTGCGTCGTCGATCGGTGTGACCGTCCGCGCTTATCAGGCGTATGAATACGGAAAAAGTGAACCGCGGATGTCGACGCTCATTGCGCTGGCCGATTTTTATGATCTTTCACTGGACGAATTGGTCTGCCGAAAGGCAGAACACGGTGTGTAACACCAAACTTGCGGAAAAACTCTGCATGTAAACTTGAATTTGCTGGAAAGAAACGCTTCTGTCCACTATAATGAAGTACAGTAGTATATCCGAAATAGACGGAAATTGATGGAGACTGCCGATACGCAGGCAGAGCGACAGCGGAGATAGAAGCAAACCAAGTCGTTTAGATACGACACTTGGCAAGCAGTGCAATCCGCAGGCAAAAAGGATGTTCAAGGGAAGACATACAATGCAGACGCCTTTCTTTTGGACGGTCACACCGCCCGTTTTCTTTCTCGGGAAAGAAAATGGGGGGTGTGCTATGCAGCAGTGTGACGCGCTGCATTTCCTTTGAAAGAGAAAAGAAAATAAAGGGAGGTCACCATGAGAAGAAACATCCACTATAAGCCCAGCAAAAGCGCGAGCATTCTGTCGGGCGTCATCGCGTGCGCGATGGGCGTGTTCGGCCTGTTTACCATTCCGAGCATCGGCGCGATGATCGGCTTCAAGGCCATCTGGTGCCTGATGGCCTTCGGCATGGGCATCTACAATTTTCTGCTGGCGGCGGGCGTTGTGAAGTACAACGGCGGCTACGAGATCACCGACGAGTCGGACGATGGCGCAAAGGAAAGAAAATCCGATGCGGAGGTGCGGCTCGAGGAATTGCAGACGCTTTACGACCGCCGCCTCATTACGGAAGAGGAGTATCAGGAAAAACGCAGGGACATTCTGGACCGGCTGTAAGAGAAAGGAGCGCGGACAATGGGAGAAGTTTTGATCCTTATTATCATCGCACTTGTCTGGGTTTTCAAGGCGGCTGTCGCCAACGAGGACAAAAAGGTCAATGATCGGGAAACGGGCAGCATTTCGTCGACGCCCGACGAGCTCATCAAAAAGGCAAAGCGCACAGCCGAGGATCTTGATGCGCTGCGCGGGCAGACGGAGAAAAAGCGCCCGAGCGGCGTGCAGATCCGCGACTTCCACAAGAATCTGGCCGCGCAGGAACGTGAGAACAGCGAGAAACGCTGGGCCGTCGCACGTAAGAAGCAGGCCGACAGCGGCGAGGTGCATTCTGTCCACATGGACAGCTGCGAGGACCGGCTTGAAAGCCTGAAGGTCTTATATGACGCGGGCATTCTGGACCGCGAGGAATACGCTCAGCGCGTCGCGCGCGTCAAGAAGGCGCACGCGCAGAGCAGAGGGTAAGCAAAATAAAAGGAAGCGAATACACCATGTATGACGAACTGACACAGGTCGACATTGACAAGATGAAGGCAGAGCTGGAGCACCGCCGTTTGGAGCTTCGCCCCAAGCTCATCGAAGATGTGCAGACGGCGCGCGCGTTCGGCGACTTGAGCGAAAACTACGAGTACAAGGTCGCCAAGCAGGAGAAAAACCGCAACGAGAGCCGCATCCGTTACTTGGAGCGCATGATCGCGACGGCGAAGGTCATCGAAGTGAACGAAAAAGAGGGCACCGTCGGCCTTTTTGACCACGTGGTGCTCTATAACGAAAAGCTGGGGAAAGAGCAGAGCATCCAGCTCGTGACCACCCTGCGGCAGAACGCGCTCAAGGGCCTCATCAGCAAGGAATCGCCCGTCGGCAAGGCCATCCTGGGGAAAAAGGTCGGCGACCGCGTCGAGATCGTCGTCTCGCCGGAAATGAAGTACACGGTCGAAATTCGTTCGATCACGCCGGGCGAGGACGATGCATCGCTCGAGATCAGCTCTTATTGAGGAAACGCATGAAACAGGTCATTATCTATACCGACGGCGCGTGCTCGGGCAACCCCGGCCCCGGCGGCTGGGGCGCGGTGCTCAAATACGGCGCGCACGAGCGCGAGCTCTCCGGCGGCGAGGCGAGCACGACGAACAACCGCATGGAGCTCACCGCCGTCATCGAGGCGCTGCGGCTCTTAAAAGAGCCGTGCGTCGTGGAGCTCTATTCCGACTCGCGCTACGTCATCGACGCGCTGGAAAAGCGCTGGGTCTACGGCTGGAAGCAGCGCGGCTGGGTCAAAAGCGACAAAAAGCCCGCGCTGAACGTCGATTTGTGGGAGCAGCTCTTGCAGCTCATCGCGCAGCACGAGCTGCACTACCACTGGGTCAAAGGCCACGCGGAGAATGAGTACAACAACCGCTGCGATGAGATGGCTGTTAATGAGTGGCACAAGTTTAAGTAAGAGCTAGCGTGGCCTTTCGCCGGAAGTCCGGCGGCGCGAGCGGCGGATTCACTTCGCCGCCGCAAGACATGGAATAAAACAGGGCTCCCGCGCGGCCTGCCGCGTGGGAAAATAATGCCGCGACGGTGAATCAGTTTAAGTAAGAATAAAACCAACGACAATTACAGAAAGAAGGTTGATTCCGGAGAAGACGGTTGGAAAGCTCAGGCAGGGCTGGGGCAGCATTTGCTTCCTTTTAGCGCCCTGGTGGAAGTACGGCAAGACCTTAATGGTCGGCTCGTTTATCTCATCGGTGCTGTTTGTGCCGGCGGCGGGGTATTTTTCCGCGACGCTGGCGCAGGCGGTGATCGAAATGATCGAAGCGGGAAAGCCGTTTGAAGCGGCATTTTTGACGGGCCTGACATACCTTTTGCTCGCGCTGGCGCTTGATCTGCTCCACGCGGTGTACGAGGATTTTTACCTCCGGTGGAAAAAGCAGGAGATCGAGGGGACGATCGAGCGGTCGATCTACGAAAAAGCCCTGACGGTTGACTACCGGCACTTTGACGATTCGAGCTATTTCGACAGCTACAAGCTGGCGACGGAGAAATTTGCCTCGCAGTCGTCGGAGACGCTGCAAAATCTCTTCTCGCTTTTGAGCGGCGTCGCGAAATGCATTGTCTACGGCGCGCTGATCGCGTCGCAGGGCGTTGCGCTGCTGCTCATCGTTCTGGGCTGCTCTGCGTTTGTCGCGTATGCGCAAATTTACTGGAGCAGGGTGTCCGTGGAGCGTGAGACGGCCATGGTCAACGACCAGCGGAAGGCTGACTATCTGCGGCGGCTGTTTTTTGACCATACGGCGGTCGCCGACCTGCGCGCGTCAAACATCAAAAAGTCGCTTTTTTCGCTGTTCGACGGCTCTGTGAAGAGCAGGGCCGCGATCTATCGAAAATACGGCGCAAAGGAATTTTTGACCGATATTCTGGTAAACCTCGCGCAGCTCGGCACGACGTTTGCCGTGCCGGTCTATGTCGCATGGGGCGTGATGTCTGGCAATATCGGCGGCATTGGCGTCTATGCGACGCTGATCGCCTCGTCGCTCGCGCTCAAGGAGGCGCTCAACGCGCTCGGCTGGTGGAGCTCGCAGGTCGCCTTAGGCGTTGCCTACGCGCAGAAGGTGCAGCGCTTTTTCGACACAGATTCGACCATCGAAGCGTCGACAGACGGCGAAAAAGCGTCGGACGGCCCGTTTTCCGTCCGATTCGACCATGTGTCCTACCGCTACGGCGGCAGCGATGAGTTTGCCATCCGTGATCTGAGTCTTACCATCGCGCCCGGAGAAAAGATCGCCATCGTCGGCGAAAATGGCGCGGGGAAGACGACGCTCACAAAGCTCCTGCTCCGCCTGTACGACGCGGACGGAGGAACGGTGCAGATCAACGGCCGCCCGATCGCGGACTATGACGTGAGCACGCTGCGCGGCAGGATCGGCATCGCGTTTCAGCAGTCCCGCCTGTACGCGCTGTCTGTCCGCGAAAATATGACGGCCTACGCCGACGCGGACGATGCGCGGCTCAAATCCTGCCTTGAGGAGGTCGGCCTGCGGCTTTCTCTGGACGCGCAGGTCACGAAGGAGTTCGACGAAAACGGCGCGGTGCTCTCGGGCGGAGACGCGCAGCGCCTATGCCTGACGCGGCTGCTGCACAGCGAATTTGGGCTGCTCATCCTCGACGAGCCGTCCAGCGCGCTGGATCCGATCGCCGAGTACCGCATTGCAAAGCTGATCTTCGACCGCTCGCCGACGACCACCGTTATGGTCGCGCACCGGCTCTCCACGGTCGTGGACGCGGACCGAATTTATCTTCTCTCCGATGGAAGAATCATAGAATCCGGCACGCACGCGGAGCTGATGGCGCAGAACGGAAAATATCGGGAAATGTTTTTAAAGCAGGCCGAAGGGTACTTGAAAGCTTAGCGGAAGTGTGGTACAACAAAAGCAAATTTTTTCTCAGCAGGGAGGGGAGCCTTCCCGCTTTGCTGAAGTAATATGAAGGAGCAAAAGACTATGGCAGAATTCAACGCAAAGCAGCAGCTTCCGGGACTTCTCGACTGGATGCGCGCGCAGATGAAGGCCTGCGGAGGCAAGACCGCCGTCATCGGCATTTCGGGCGGCAAGGACAGCTCCGTCACGGCGGCGCTGAGCGTGGCGGCCTACGGTCGCGAGAATGTCGTCGGTGTGCTGATGCCCGACGGCGTGCAGCCGGACATCGACTATTCCAACGGCCTTGTCGACGTGCTGAACATCCGCCACTACACGTTCAATATTCACGGCGGCACGAGCGGCATTCTCGACGAGATGGCGCGCGTGGGCATCGACGCGAGCCGCCAGACGAGGGTGAACCTGCCGTCCCGTATCCGCATGGCGACGCTGTACGCCATCGCGCAGAGCGAGGAGGGCGGCATCGTCATCAACACCTCGAACCTCTCCGAGGACTGGGTCGGCTACTGCACGATCTACGGCGACAGCGCGGGCGCGTTCTCGCCGCTCGGCATGTACACGACCGAGGAGGTCATCGCGCTGGGCGCGGAGCTGGGCCTGCCCGAGCGCTTCCTCATCAAGCCGCCGTCCGACGGCCTGACCGGCAAGACGGACGAGGACAACCTCGGCTTTACCTACCACGCGGTGAACGAGTACATCCGCAAGGGCGAGGTCGACCCCGCCATCAAGGAGCAGATCGACCGCAAGCACAAGGTGTCGAGATTCAAGTTCCAGACGCTTCCGGTGTATCAGAACGGGCTGCCGATCGTCCTGCCGGAGGAGACGGATTATTATAATCCTAACAAAAAGTAAGCAGCGCGCAGCGCTGCACCTTAGTCCCTGCGTGCCGCAGGGGTGCGAACAAAGGGGGCCATTCTCTCACGTGAGAGAATGGCCCCCTTACCTGGCAGCAGCGCCAAGCGCTGCATTACCCCTCAGCGCATCGCGCGGATAAGCCAGTGCCCCTTTGGGCACAAAAAAAGAGCCATCCTTTCGGATGACTCTCATTTTCGCTCGATTAGCCAACGCTGTTGAGCTTCAGGGTCAGCGCGCTCTTCTTGTGCGCGGCGTTATTCTTGTGCAGAATACCCTTAGCAGCAGCCTTATCGACAGACTTCACTGCGACCTTGTAAGCGCTCTCGGCCTCGGTGCGATTGCCTTCAGCGGCAGCCGCCTCGAACTTCTTGAGTGCGGTCTTCAGTGCGGACTTGTCGGCCTTGTTGCGCTCATTACGCACACCAGACACCTGAACGCGCTTCTTGGCAGACTTAATATTCGGCAAACCAAACACCTCCTCCGGTTGGAATTCGCGCCGGCGGACAAAAAATCCACCGTGCAGAATGGTATTTTAGCAAAGAATGCAAGAAATTGCAAGCATTTTTTCGAAATTTTCTGATTTTTTTGTATGACACAAAACTTTGTGGATAAAATAGGGAAAGAAAACAAGATTTAGTAAAAGGAGAGAGGCAAAATGCTCCAATACCGCACCGATCTTGCCATGGAGGCGCACGAGCTGCTCTGCGCGAGGAGCCGCGCGCAGACGCTCTCCGGCGTGGACAGCCGGACGGTTTTTCGCCGCGGGTGCAGCGTGACGAGCGTGCGCATCGACACCGAGGGCGCGGCGCGCCAGCTCGGCAAGCCCCGCGGGCGGTATGTGACGCTCGACCTCTCGCCGCTGCAGAAAAACGCGGACGATGTGCTCGAGCGCGCGTCGCGCGCCGTAGGGGCGGAGCTTCGAGCGTTGCTCGGCGAGAATGTGAAAAGCGTGCTCGTCGCGGGACTCGGCAACGCGAATATGACGCCGGACGCCATCGGGCCGAGGAGTGCGGAGCATGTGCTTGTGACGCGCCATCTGCGGCAAAACGGCGCGTTTTCCGCATTTTGTTCTGTCAGCGTGCTGACACCGGGGGTTTTGGGCCGGACGGGCATTGAGGCGATGGAGACGCTGCGCGGCACGGTGCGCGCGGTGCAGCCCGACGCGGTCATCGCGATCGACGCGCTCGCGTCCCGCTCGCTCATGCGGCTCTGCTCCACGGTGCAGCTCTCTGACACGGGCATCGTCCCAGGCAGCGGCGTGGGCAATCACAGGTGTCCCCTCAGCCGCGACACGCTCGGCGTGCCGGTCTACGCCATCGGCGTTCCCACGGTCGTCGACGCGGCGACGCTGACGCTCGATGTGCTCGAAGAGGCCGGAAAGTCGGACATCGACCCCGCCGCCCTGCGCGGCCACGAGACCGTCATGGTCACAACGCGCGACATCGACGCGCAGATCCGCGAGCTCGCCCGCGTCATCGGCTACGGCATCGACCTTGCGCTCCAGCCGCTCGATTTTTCCGAGCTCTGCGCGCTCATGGGCTGAAAATGTGCAAAATTTCCGGTGGTATTCATAATTTGTTTACAACCGATTCAAACTTTAGCCAAGATTGACTGGTATCTTAATACTTGCAAAGGGGAGCTCCCCCCGATGTGATTTTCTCCCTCCTAAAAATACACACACAACACAGCAAGAAGCCCTCGCCTCTCCCGGCGGGGGCTTTTTGTTTCCCTAAACAGGGAAACGGGGAGGGTTCCGCGCGCTGCGCGGAGGGGAGGTGCAGCGCTTGGCGCTGCACGGATAAAGGGGGATACTCTCTTTCGAGAAAGAGAGTATCCCCCTTAAACCCCCGAGAGAAAGGACGAGGGGTCTTGCCCCTCGACCCCGCTTACATTGGCAGTCTGTGGCTCGAAGAGCTGCGCGGCCTGCGGAATCGGGTGCGGTGTATGTGGCTTCGCCACGAATCCCTTCATTTCGTCACCATTCGCAACCGCGCCCTACTCCGTGGGGCGCGAGTGACGGTAGTACGGCGGCGAACTGCCTGCGGGGGCGGCTTTGCTGCGCTCGCCGCGGGTGGGATTGCTGCTTTTCTATTTCAACAGTGTTCTTTTCTGTGAACGGTCCGCAGCTTATGGAAATACGCACCGGACAGCTGCGAGATTTGGCATAAATAAGGCAGATAAAAACAAAGCCCGCACTGTCGCTTGACAGCGCGGGAGAATTTGCTATAATGGGCGTAGAAAGGGCGCTGCGACAAGCGGTCAGCCCGGGAAGTTAGGAAGACTCAAAATGAGAAACCGTCACTTGGCCGAGTGGCGGTTTTCGCTTTTTATACGGATCGTAACCACATATCCAAGGATATGTAACGTGATCGTAATAGGCATATCTACCACCTCCTCTCGGAGGATGTAGCCAACCGCCTGCCGTTCGTGCAGCGCCTTGTTATTACCGTATCATAAGTTCCGACAAATTGCAACATTTGTTTCATCCCACGCGCGGCGAGCGCAGCAATGCCGCAGGGGCCCTCCCCTCGCGTTCTCTTTGGGGTCCAAGGGGGCCATTCTCTCACGTGAGAGAATGGCCCCCTTATCTGCGCACCCTGCGGCACGCAGGGAACAAAGTGCAGAGCACCGCGCTGCCAAAAATCCCGCCTTTCAGCAAAGAAAAAAGAACGCCTCTTCCGAGGCGTTCTTCTTATTTTTGCGAAAGTAAAATTTACAGATACTTCTGCATGCCGTCGGTGGCAAGGGCGGGGTCGCCGGAGACGGAGATGGTGAACTTGACGCCGGTGGCGTTGCTGAAGCGCTCGAGCTCGTTCAGGAAATCGTCGGCCGCCTGGTTGCACTCGCCGCCGGTGATCTTGAACAGGTTGTCGATGAAGATGTGGGAAATATCATAATTGCCCGCGTACAGGCCGAACAGGAAGCCGCGCAGAGCCTCGTAGTTGGACAGGTCGTACTCGTAGGCAGAGATCAGACGAACGTGATAGTGCAGGTCAAAGGTCATGGTAGACTTTGCCTCGACGCAGACGACGCTGCCGTTATCCTCCTGCGCAGTGGTATTGATCATTTCGATCAGCTTCTTGGTCTTACCGGTGCCCTTTTCACCCATGATGAGTCTGACCATAGAAATCACTCCTTTCAATAGATCCCCGCCTCTTTTGCGGGGGATGGTCTTTCTGATGGCATCAGCATAGCATAAATGAAACAAATTTGCAATGCTGAATGGAAAGTTTCAGGTTGATTCAAAAAATTCAGCGCAGGCGCTTACGCAGCTCCTCGCCCATTTCCTCGTATCCGGGCTTGCCGAGCAGCGCGAACATGTTCTTTTTATAGGCCTCCACGCCCGGCTGGTCGAAGGGGTTGACGCCGAGCAGATAGCCGCTCAGCCCGCAGGCGTATTCAAAGAAGTAAATGAGCTGGCCCATCGTGCGGGCGTTGTTCTCATCGAGGTTCAAAATGATGTTCGGCACGCCGCCCTCGACATGGGCGAGCAGCGTCCCGTCCATGGCCTGACGGTTGATGAAGTCCATCGTCTTTCCCGCAAGGAAGTTGAGCCCGTCGCCATTCGCTTCGTCAAAGGGGACGACCATCTGCTGCTCCGCGGGCGCAAAGCGCACGACGGTCTCCATCAGCATACGCTCGCCCTGCTGGATGTACTGGCCCATCGAGTGGAGGTCTGCGGTGAAGTCGACGCTCGCGGGGAAGAGGCCCTTTTCCTCCTTGCCCTCGCTCTCGCCGTAGAGCTGCTTCCACCACTCGGCCATGAAGCGGAACGCGGGCTCGAAGCACGCGAGAAGCTCCACCTTCTTGCCCTGACGGTAGAGCTCGTGGCGCATGGCGGCGTACTGCCACGCGGGATTGCTGTAATCGTTTTTCGCGCAGAGCGTCATCATCTCCTGCGCACCGCCCATCAGCTCATTTAGATCAACGCCGGCGACGGCGATGGGGAGAAGGCCCACGGCGGTGAGCACGCTGTAGCGCCCGCCGATGTTGTCGGGCACGACGAATTCCTCGTATCCCTCCTGATCGGCGAGGGACTTGAGCGCGCCCTTATGCGCGTCGGTCGTGGCGTAGATGCGCTTCGCGGCTTCGGCCTTGCCGTACTTCTTCTCGAGCTTTTCGCGGAAGAAGCGGAACGCGACGGCGGGCTCGGTCGTCGTGCCGGACTTCGAGATGACGTTGACGGAAAAATCGTCGTCGCCGATGAGCTCCGTCACCTCGCGCAGCGCGTCGGAGGAGAGGCCGTTGCCGATAAAGTAGATGTTCGGCGTGGACTTCTTCTTTAAGTTATAGTTCGGGGAGCAGAGGCATTCGATGACGCCGCGCGCGCCGAGATAGCTGCCGCCGATGCCGATGACGACGAGCGCCTTGGAATCGCCCTGAATCTTCTTCGCCGCGGCGAGGATGCGGGCGTACTCGCCTCTGTCATAGTCGCGCGGGAGCGTGACCCAGCCGATGAAATCAGAGCCCTTTCCGCCGCCGTTTTGCAGCCAGCCCGCCGCGCGCTCGAGACGCGGGCGCAGCGCCGCTTGATAGGGAAGGGGAAGAAACGAAGCGGCATGGGAGATATCAATAGACAGCATAAAAATGGCCTCCTGCGATCAAAAATTCTTGCTTGCATTGTAGCACACGGCAAAAAAAGAAACAAGCGTAAAGCGGGGAAAAGAGGGGAACGGACGTTCGTTTTTTGCGTTTAGCGGGCAGAAACTGTGGAAAGCGGCAAAAAGATGGCTGCTTTATCGCTACATCTTTGTAAAGTGCGTGTATTTACTGTCACGCGTTATTGTGTTATTGTGTTACCACACTAAATCGAACGGCCAAGCGCCGGAACTTACAGGAGGAAGAAACGATGAAAAAATTCTTAGCAATGGCGCTTGCCGCCGTGATGGTACTGGCCCTTGCCGCCTGCGGCAGCAAGAACGACACCGCCGACGATACCGGTGATGCGCAGGACGCGCAGGGCGGCGAGACGCAAAAGCTGATCGTCGGCTTTGATGCCGAGTTTCCGCCGTTCGGCTTCATCGCCGCCGACGGCACATATGACGGCTTTGACCTCGCCATGGCCAAGGAGCTGTGCGCGCGCCTCGGCTGGGAGTACGAGGCCGTGGCCATCGACTGGAACAGCAAGGACGCCGAGCTCTCCAGCGGCACGATCAACTGCATCTGGAACGGCTTTACCTACACCGGCCGCGAAAATGACTACACGTTCTCCGACCCCTATGTGGATAACTCCATCGTGATGGTCGTGAAGGCCGACAGCGGCATCACCTCGCTCGCGGACCTCGCCGGTAAGAGCGTGATGGCGCAGGCCGCGTCCTCCGCGGTCGACGCGATCAACGAAAACGAGGACTTCAAGGCGTCGCTCAAGGAGGTCGTGGAGCTGGGCGACTACAACATGGGCTTTATGGACCTCGCCCAGGGCACGGTGGACGCCGTGGCCGCTGACCTCGGCGTTGCGCAGTATCAGATCGCGAACAACGACGGCGACTATGTTATCCTCGACGAGCCCCTCTCCACCGAGCAGTACGCCATCGGCTTCCTCAAGGGCAACACCGAGCTGCGCGACGCGGTGAACGCCGAGCTTCTCAAGATGGCCGAGGACGGCACCATGCTGGAGATCGCGCAGAAGTACGTCGATCGGGGTCTCGTGCTCGACAGCCTGTGCCTCATCAACAAGTAAAAACGTTTACCTCGGGCGATTGTAAAAACCAATTATAACTCATAGGTGCCCATCCTCTTCTCAGGGAGGGAGCGGGGGCGAAAGCCCCCGCTTTTTCCCGCTTATGACCGAATAAGGGAGAATCATTCCATGACTGTATCCACGATGCTTTCGCTATTATCCGAGGGCTTTGTCACATCGCTTTTGATCTTCGTGCTGACGCTGCTATTCTCGATGCCGCTGGGCCTTGCGGTGATGTTTGGCCGCCGCAGCAGATTGACGCCGCTGCGCGGCTTCATCAAGGCGTATATCTCCATCATGCGCGGAACGCCGCTGATGCTGCAGCTGATGGTCGTCTTCTACGGGCCGAAGCTCCTGCTTGGCGTCACGGTGCCGGGCAACTGGCGCTTCACGGCGGTCATCGTCGCGTTCGTCATCAACTACGCGGCGTATTTTGCCGAGATCTACCGCGGCGGCATCGAGTCCATCCCGCGCGGGCAGTATGAGGCCGCGCAGGTGCTGGGCTATACCAAGGCACAGACATTTTTCAAGATCATCCTGCCGCAGATGGTCAAGCGCGTCATCCCTGCGGTGACGAACGAGGTCATCACGCTCGTCAAGGACACGTCGCTCGCGTCTGTCATCGGCACGGTGGAGATGTTCACGCGCGCCAAGCAGATCGTTGCCTCGCCGAATACGCCGGGCATGCTGGCGCTGGTGGCGGCAGGTGTCTTCTACTATGTCTTCAACTATGTGGTCGCCTTCGCCATGGAAAAATGGGAGCAGGCGCTGCGCTATTACCGCTAAAGGGAGGGGAGAGCAATGGCAGTTTTTGAAATGCGGAACGCCAGAAAGGCGTTCGGCTTGCTCGAGGTCTTAAAGGGCGTGTCGCTCAAGGTGGAAAAGGGCGAGGTCGTATCGATCATCGGCCCCTCGGGCGGCGGCAAGTCGACGATGCTGCGCTGTGCGACGCTGCTTGAGACCATGGACTCCGGTACGCTCGCGTATGGCGAAAACGTCGCCGCGCGCGAGGAAAACGGCAAAAGCGTCTACGCCGGAAAAGCCGCGCTCGCGCAGGTGCGGCGGCAGTTCGGGCTGGTGTTCCAGCAGTTTGACCTCTTCCCGCACTACACAGTGCTGAAAAACGTCTGCGACGCGCCGATCTCGGTGCAGAAGCGCGATAGAGCCGAGGTCGAGGCCGAGGCCATGGCGCTGCTCGACAAGATGGGTTTGCAGGGCAAGGAAAACGCCTACCCCTATCAGCTCTCGGGCGGGCAGCAGCAGCGCGTGGCCATTGCCCGCGCGCTCGCGATGAAGCCGGAAATCCTCTTTTTCGACGAGCCGACCTCCGCGCTCGATCCGCTTTTGACCGGCGAGGTGCTGCGCGTCATCCGCTCTCTTGCCGACGAGCACATGACGATGGTCATCGTGACGCACGAGATGCCCTTTGCCCGCGCCGTGAGCGACCGCGTCGTGTTTTTAGACGGCGGCGTCATCGTGGAGCAGGGCAGCCCCGAGCAGGTCTTCGAAAACCCGCAGCAGGAGCGGACGAGAGAGTTCTTGAAATCGTACCGCGAGACGAGCAGCGCTCAGGCGTAGTAATTCACGAGCAGGTCGACGACTGCACCGTAGCTCTGCGTGCCGAGTTCATCGCCGTAGGATTTGATCATCTTATCATTGAGCGACTGGGTGACGGTGGCCGTGAGGCCCTTGTACTGCGCCCAGTAGGCGCTGTTGTAGCGCAGATCGAGCACGATCTCGTCGGGTAAGCTGTCGCGAATCTGCTGCCATGCGTCGGGGTCGACGCGGTACAGCGCGTTGCCAAGGTGAATGTAGCCGAGCATCCAGCCCGCATAGTTGTAGTTTGCGTCGTCGCAGCGCGTGCAGGCGAGGACCGCAAGGAAGTTGCTCTGCTGCTCGGACGTGATCCCACGCTGGTGCGACAGCTCATGCGCGCAGGTCGAGGCCAGCAGCATCGCGGGCGAGTCCATGTTCACGTTTGACTCGCCCGTGAACGGAAAGTAGAAGCCCGTGAAGTTCATCGCGCTCATGATCTTCGAAAAGAAAATGCCCTTGGGCTTCTGGTCCGGCATGTCGAGGAACGGAAATTCGTCGTACAGGCAGTCGTACACCGTGTCGGCGTAGTCTAAAATCTCCTGCCGGTCGGCGGTGAAGAGGCCGTTTTCGTCGCGCGCGATGTGCGTCGATGCCTCGGCAAGATGGTCCGCGAAATACTGCGTGACGCGCACTAAATCTTCATACGCGACGGGCTCGGGCGAAAGGCCGCTTCTGTCGCAGAAATCGTCCGCATAGTAGTTTGCGCCCCAGAGGAGCGAGAACGCGGCGCAGACCGTGAGAAATAAGTCGAGCACGAAGAGCGCGCAGCGGTACGCGGCGCGCCCTTTTTGGCGCGACTTTATAAGATAGCGTACCATCAGCACGAGCAGCACGACCGCCGTGACCGCCGCGAGCACATACAAAAGCTCCGCGACCGAAAACGGCAGCGCCGCGCACGCGCGGCCTAAGAATTGCTCGAAGGGCAGCGTGACCGAATAGACCCAGAAATTGACGGCCGCGCGGTTTCCGCGGAAAAGATAGAAAAGCACAAGGACTGCGCCGCAGGCGAAAAGCCAGCGGTGCAGTCCTTTGTTGTCACGGTACAGGGTTTTCATGGGGAGATCAGTCCTTTTTTTCATCCGGAGAGGCGAGCGGCGCGGGGGCGAACATCGCGTCGTCCGTCACGCCCTTTTTCGTGAGGCTGCGGTTCGTGAACCAGTTCACAAGCGAGCTGATGCACGCGAAGATCGGAACGCCGAGGAACATGCCGAGCACCCCGCCGAAGCCGCCGCCGACCACAATGGCCACGATGACCCAGAAGCTCGAAATGCCGGTGGATTTGCCGAGGATCTTCGGCCCCAGAATATTGCCGTCAAACTGCTGCAATGCGATGATGAAGAGAATGAAATAAAGGCACTGCTTGGGGCTGACGAGCAGGATGAGGAATGCGCTCGGAATGGCGCCGAGGAACGGGCCGAAGATCGGAATGATGTTCGTCACGCCCACGAACACCGAAATGATCGGCGTATACGGGAACTTGAAGATCGAGCAGCAGATGAAGCAGAGGATGCCGATGATGAGCGAGTCGAGCAGCTTTCCGCGCACGAAGCCGCTGAAGATACGGTCAGCCTCGGCCACGGCGCGCAGCGTGCGGCGGTACGGCGTTTCGGGCAGAATGGCGTAGAGGATCTTCTTCGACTGCTTGGCAAAGCTCTCCTTGCGCGCGAGCAGATAGACCGAGATCATCATGCCGATGAGAATGTTCTTGAGGAAGATGACGACGCTCCAGATGCCGCCGGTCACGGCGACGATCGCGACCTGCGCCTGCGGGATGACCGTGTCGGTGACCCACTTGACGAGCTTATCGTAGTAGCCGTTGAGTGCGGAGAGCAGCTGGTCGGAGTAGATGTCGTCGGAGAAGATCGTCTGATTCTCCACAAGGCTGTTGACCCAGTTGTAGACGGTTTTATAATAGCTTTCAAAGTTGTCGGCCAGTGTCTTCGTGCTGTCGACCAGCTCGGGGATGAGGATGCTGAACATCAGGTAGATGAGGGCGATGACGCAGATCCACGTGACGAGGATGCTCAGCCCCCGGACGAGCGAGGACTTGACCTTCGGCAGCCCCTTTTGGATATACCGGTCGAAAAAGTCGACGATGGGGGCGAGAAGGTACGCGAACACAAGGCCGTAGATGACCGGCGAGAGCACGCTCATCAGCTTGTCGAAAAAGTCCAGCAGCACGCGGGACTGGAAAAACGTGTCGTAAAACATCAGCACCGCGCAGGCCGAGACGATCAGCGTTACGCCGAGGTGAAGATAGGTTTTGTTCTGCTTCATGGGCTCCCCCTTTTTTTGGGCAAAAGGCGTTAAATGACTGCTAAAAAGATACCAAAAACAGCTTACTATTTTTTGCTGGGAATTGCAACCGCTCATTTCGTGTGTTATGATAATCTTTACTCTCTGTTAATGAAGATGAACAGAACTTGACTTTTTTGGCAGAGGGTGATTTTGACCGACAGGGCGCAGGGTGCTTTGCCGGTCTGATGCTGTGAAGAGCAAACGAGGAGGAACCTATGGACGACAAAAAGCTGCTCTTTATCGTCAATCCCCGCGCGGGAAAGACCAAATCCCTCGCGCCGCTGTTTGACGCCGCCGCGATCTATTCCGAGGCGGGCTATCTTGTCTCCGTGCGCAAGACCACGCACCGCGGAGAAGCGACGGAGCTCGCCGAATCGCTCGGGCCGGAATTCGACGTCGTCGTCTGCCACGGCGGCGACGGCACGCTCAACGAAACGGTGAACGGTGTGATGCGCATTCCGCGAGAATACCGCCCACTCGTGAGCTACCTGCCCGGCGGCAGCACGAACGACTTTGCCGCGAGCCTGAACATCTCGTCGAACCCCGCCGAGGCGGCGGCCTCCGCCATGCGCATGAAGCCGAGATCGCTGGACGTGGGCAAATTCGGCGAGCGGAACTTCGTCTATGTCGCGTCGTTCGGCGCGTTCACAAAAACGACCTACACCGTCCAGCAGGACATCAAGAATATGTTCGGGCACTTTGCCTACTTACTCGAGGGCGTCAAGAATCTCGACACGCTCTGCCCGTACCGCATGAAGATCACGGCGGACGGCGAGGTCTTCGACGGGGAATACCTCTTCGGTGCGATCAGCAATTCGACGTCGATCGCGGGGCTGATGAAGCTCTCGCCCGACGAGGTGTCGTTCGACGACGGCAAGTTCGAGCTGCTGCTCGTGCCTGTGCCGCGCACACCGGCTGCGATGCAGGCGCTCATTCTGGCGCTCATCAACAAGGACTACTATAACTCCGAGGGGCTCATCTTCCGCCACGTCAAGCACGTCACGGCGGAGACGGCCGAGGACATTCCCTGGACGCTCGACGGCGAGTACGACCCCGGCGCGCCGGTCGTGGAGATCGGGATCGAAGATAATGGGGTCACGATGCTATTATAACTTCAAAAAAGAGAGGCTGGCCTATGGGCCAGCCTCTCATAAGGGCAACATTTAAAAGAATCGTTTAGAGCAAGGCAAAAGCACAAGCGGCGCACCAGATTTGGTGCGCCGCTTGTGCTTTTATTTAGGAGCAGCAACCGATATGTGTATTTCTGAAATTTTGCCCAATATCAGTGCTCATACCGGGTCCAGTCGGGTTTTTTGTTCATGCCGGTCCAGGTCTCATAGTTTCCAGTCTTGTGCTGGAACGCGTGGGAATTGGTGGCCTCCTGGAGCGCCAGGTAGAACCAGTCGCCGGGGTTGCAGTCCGGCCAGGTGTTCATGCCTGCCGGCAGGTCGCTGTTCTCCTCGGGGATGCGGTTCAGCACCCGGTTGATCATGGTTATGGCCTCGGCGCGGGTAATGTAGCTGTCCGGGCGGAAGGTGCCGTCCTCGAAGCCCTTGATCCACCCAAGCTCGGTGGCGCACGCGATATACTGCTCCGCCCAATGCCCATCAATGTCGGAGAAAGCTTGCGTATCGCTGCTCTCGCCGGTGTGGAACCGGGCGCAGATGGCCGCAAATTGCGCGCGGGTGGTGGGGGCGTTGGGGTCAAAGGTGTCGGTGCTGCACCCCTGCACGATGCCCAGACCCGTCATGGTGGAGATGGCGGTATTTGCCCAATAGTCATCCGGAACATCGGAATAGGTATTGCTGGTCAGAAGATTGCCGTCACGCACCTCATCTTTCAAAAGCCGGAAGAAAACGGTGGCGGTCTCCGCACGGGAGATCAGTCCATTTGGGTAAACATTGCCATCATTGTGACCGACGATATAGGCAAAGTGGTCTTCGCCGTTCAGCAGCTCAGGTGTGGAGCCGCGGTAGTTCCGAACCGTCGCGGCGTTCAGGGCGTGGCCGTCCTGCGCGTCCACCTTTTCAATGGCGAAATAGAAGTAGGTGGTGGTGGAGCCGCCGCCGGAATTCTTGTTCCACTTGGCATACAAGGTGATATCCCCTGTGACAGGACTCGTAAAGTCATATTTGGTTTGGCAGGCCGCATCAGTATACCAAAGAACGGTACTCAATGCAATGGATATTACATAAAATTTTCGCGGAACGGGTGATTGACGGGCGCGGTGCTTGACAAGGCGGCGAGGGTTGATATATCCTTTACTGATAATAAAAACAGGGGCGGTGCGCGGTACAGGGCTGCGCTTGGGTTCCTGATGGGTGTAGAAAGGACACGGCAGATGATGAAGATCGGCTTTATCGGCACAGGGAATATGGGCGGCGCGCTGGCGAGCGCGGCGGCCAGAAGCGGCGAGGTGGAGGTGCTGCTCGCCAACCGCACGAAGGCAAAGGCGGAGACGCTCGCAGAGCGCATCGGGGCCGTTGTGAGCAGCAACGAGATCATCGCGCGCGAGGCGGACCACATCTTCCTCGGCGTGAAGCCGCAGATGATCGTGGACGTGCTCAAGGGCATCGCCCCGGCGCTCAAGGAGCGCAAGAGCGCGCCGGTACTCATCAGCATGGTCACGGGACTGGACATCGCGCGCATTCAGGAGCTTGCGGGCGGGGACTATCCCGTCATCCGCATCATGCCGAACATGCCCGCCGCCGTGGGCGAGGGTGTGATCTTCTATGCGTGCAGCGGCAACTGCGGCAAGGCGCAGCAGGAGGCGTTTTTGCGCTACATGGCGCCCGCGGGCAAGCTCTTCCCGCTGGCGGAGGAGCTGCATGCCGCGGGCTCGGCGGTCGCGGGCTGCGGCCCGGCCTTTGCCGCGATCTTCTTAGAGTCGATGGCCGACGGCGGCGTCGCGTGCGGCCTGCCGCGCGCGTCGGCGATCCAGTATGCCGCGCAGATGATGCTCGGCACGGCGAAAATGGTGCTCGAGACGAACCAGCACCCCGGCGTGCTCAAGGACAGCGTCTGCTCGCCCGCCGGTTCGACGATCCAGGGCGTGCGCACGCTCGAAGAGCGCGGCATGCGCGCGGCGGTGTTAGACGCCGTGACCGTGGCCTACGAGAAAAACGTCGAGCTCAAAAAGGCGAGCGACTGAGGCTGCGGCGGAAAGGTATCTTTCCTGCGCGGCAGGCATAGTTTGCTGTGCGGGTATTTCCAGTTTTTTGCAAAAAGTGAGGAATAGATCCTATGGCAGCGATCTCTCAGCAGCTCGCAGATATCACGGTGCTCTCGATCGTGGTGCGCATCCTGCTCTCCACGTTCTGCGCGGGCACGCTCGGCTTTGAGCGCGAGCGGCACAATCAGGCGGCGGGCTTTCGGACGTATATCATCGTGAGCGATGCTTCGGCGCTCGTGATGATGACGAATATCTTTGTTGCCGGCATCGGCGAGACGGACCTTGTGCGCATGTCGGCCTCGGTCATCACGGGGCTGGGCTTTCTCGGCGCGGGCACGATCTTAGTGACGCGCAATCAGGAGGTGCGCGGCCTGACGACCGCGGCGGGCCTGTGGGCGGTCGCCATCATCGGCACGGCGTTCGGCGCGGGTTTTTACGCGGGCGGCATCATCTGCTATGCGTTCATCTTCCTTGCGATGCAAGTGCTGCGGCGCGTGGACCTTCGCATCCGCAAGACGCAGCGCGTCTCCACTGTGTATTTCGAGATGGAGAAAAAGAGCACGGTCGGCCAGATCATCCGCCAGGTAAAGAGCCACGGACACTACATTTGGGACCTGAACCTCTTCAGCGAGACGCAGGAGAAGAGCGGCGGCCCCGTGTGCGGCACGTTCACCCTCTGGGTGAACGGCAAAACGACGCTGGACGAGGAGATCCAGGCGCTTGAAGCGCTCGACGGCGTCAGCTATATGACGCTGATGTGAAAACGGAAAAGCAAAAAACGGCTCGGGAGACCGCGCCGTTTTTCTTTGCTGTGGAAAAGTCGGGGATTGCCTTATGCCGCCCTGCGGCTGCGCGCGAGGCTGACAAAATAGCATCCCACGACGGCCAGGTAGACGAGCACCGAGCCGAGACCGCGCCCCTCCCGAAGATAAGAGCCCCAGAGCATCAGGACGCAGTATTCCTCCGCCTGCGAGTTGATGGCGTAGTCGCCCATGGTGGCCAGGTAAATGAGCGCGGACAAAATCGTATAGGCGATCGTAAACGGTGTGAGATAGCTCTTTTTGCAATACAGCGTCACCCAGAGCAGAACGAGCGCGATCGCAGTACAGACGATGCTCTGGAAAAACAGCAGCGCCCCGAGGCGCGAGTCCTTCGCAAGGAGCACAAGACTGTAAAAGGTGGCGTCCCCGGTCACTTTCCGCAAGAAACCGCTGCCAGTCGTATTCTGATGTACCCAGTCGATCAGGGGCGAGCCGCCCTCGAAACCGAGGAGCGGCAGCTGCGAGCGGATCGCAAGGGTGAAAAATAGCGGAATCAAAATTGCGAGGAAGAGCGCGGCGAACAAAAGTCTTTTGCGCGACTGTGTGGATATCTGCATGGTGTTATCCTCCCTGTATGAATTTTCCACTCGGCGCTTCGCCGCCCCGGCAGAGAGCGGCGGCGAAGCATCGGCTTTTATCTCATTAGACGTAAAAAAGCGCGCATTTTCTCGCCTTTTGGAGAAAAAACTGAAAGTTCGGCGCTTCGACTAAATCCGCACGGGCTGTTCTGTGCAAAGCGGACGACGATTTTTTGCAGAAGATGGGATTTTGCACACGGGCGGCGAAAGCGCGGCGTTTGTGCCGCCTTTATACACCTTGTTAAGAAAAAGCCGCGCAGCGGGGCGGAATCCCGCCCGTTCGTCGATTGACAGGGGAAAGTGCGCGCCGTACAATGAAAATTAACACACAAAGAGAGGAAAAATCATGAAATATGTCAAGGAGTTCGGCATCATCCTCATCGTCTCGCTTGTTGGGGAGCTGCTGAATTATTTTTTGCCTCTGCCCGTTCCGGCGAGCATCTACGGCCTTGTGCTGATGTTTCTCTGCCTGATGCTCGGCGTCATCAAGCTCAGCGATGTGCACGACACGGCCTGCTTTCTCATCGAGATCATGCCCATCATGTTCATTCCGCCCGCCGTGGGGCTGATGGCTTCGTGGGACGTCATTCAGGCGAATCTTGTCGCCTATCTCATCATTGCCGCGGTGACAACGATCGTCGTTATGGCCGTGTCCGGCCTTGTGACGCAGGAGGTACTCAAAAAGGGCAAGAAGGGGGCGGAGAAGAAATGACATTTTTTGAACAGTCCGTCTTTTTCGGCGTCTCTGTCAGTCTTGCTGCCTACGGCATCGGCGTGCTGCTGCAAAAAAAGTTCAAGTTCGCACTCTTCAACCCGCTGCTTATCTCGGTGGTGCTGACCATTGCGGTGCTTTTGACGGCGCACATCAGCTACGACACGTTCTACGAGGGCGCGCAGTATTTGAGTTACCTGCTCACGCCCGCGACCGTGTGCCTCGCCGTGCCGCTTTATGAAAAGCTATCGCTTCTGAAGAGCAACTGGAAGGCCATCTTCGCCGGTATTCTCTCCGGTGTCATCACGACGCTTTGCAGCGTGTTTGTGATGAGCAAGCTCTTTCATCTTACACACGAGGAATACGTGACGCTTCTGCCTAAGTCCATCACGACGGCCATCGGCATGGGCGTTTCCGAAGAGCTCGGCGGCTACGTGACGCTGACGGTCGCCATGATCATCATCACCGGCATTTTCGGCAACGTGATCGCAGTTTCGGTGTGCAGGCTTTTCCGCATCACCGACCCCATCGCCAAGGGCGTGAGCATTGGCTCGGCCGCGCACGCGCTGGGCACGGCCAAGGCGCTCGAGATCGGCGAGGTCGAGGGCGCGATGAGCAGCCTGTCCATCGTCGTGGCGGGCCTTCTTACGGTCGTCGGCGCGTCGATTTTTGCCAACCTTATGTAAAAAAAGGGGCATTCGAAAGAATGCTCCTTTTTTGCGCGGTTCCCCCGCGGTGTGCGCAAAATTTGCATTTCTCAAAATGGGGATTCGACATAACGGGCAAAACATTATATAATGTAGGCAGAAAAAACAGAAAAGCAGCCGGTGCGAGCATTCGTGCCGCGACTGCAAAGGATACGCATTAGGAGGCATTGCAATGAACAGAGCAGAACAGGCGGAAAAGACCACAAAGGCGCTGTACGGCGGAGCGTCCGCACTCGGCGTCACCGACCCCGAGTTTGCCGCCATCAAGGAGCGGCTCATCTACGGCGAGGTTTACGCGGAGGAAAAGCTCAGCGCCAGACTGCGCGAGCTGGTCATTTTGGTCGTGGCGACGACGAATCAGACGATGAACGAGGTCAAGCGCCACACCGCCGCGGCGCTCGCGTGCGGCGTGAAGCCTGAGGAGATCAAGGAGGCCGTCTACCACTGCGCGCCGTACATCGGCCTCGGCAAGGCGGAAAACGCCGTGAACGCGGTGAACGCCGTGTTCGCCGAAAAGGGCATCGTCCTGCCGCTCACGAGCGGCCAGACCGTGACGGAGGAGAGCCGCCTTTTAGATGGCATCGCGGCGCAGAAGTCGATCTTCGGCGACCAGATCGACGCGATGCGCGCCGCCGCGCCGGAGAACCAGAAGAACATTCAGGACTATCTCTCCGCCTACTGCTTCGGCGATTTTTATACGAGAAAGTTTTTGCCCATCCACGAGCGCGAGCTGCTGACGTTCTCGATCCTCGCTTCTCAGGGCGGCTGCGAGGGGCAGGTCAAGGCCCACGTCGGCGGGAACGCCACCGTCGGCAACGGGAAGGAGGTCCTGCTCGCGGCGCTCACGGTGTGCCTGCCGTATATCGGCTTCCCGCGCACGCTCAACGCGCTTTCCTGCATCAACGAGGTCCTTCCGGAAGCGAAACAGTGAGAAATTTCAATAGATAGGAGTGCAGTAGAATGAAAACCTTAGTTGCCTATTTTTCCGCCAGCGGCCAGACCGCGAAGCTTGCCAAGATCCTTGCCGGTGTGACCGGCGGCGACCTCTTCGAGATCGCGCCCGAGACGGCCTACACCGCTGCCGATTTGGACTGGATGGATAAAAAGAGCCGCAGCACCATCGAGATGAAGGACCCCAAGAGCCGCCCCGCCATCGCGGGCAAGGTCGCGGATATGGCGCAGTACGACACGGTGTTCGTGGGCTTTCCCATCTGGTGGTATCAGGCCCCGCGCATCATCGAGACGTTCCTCGAAAGCTACGACTTTTCGGGCAAGACAGTTATCCCCTTTGCCACCTCCGGCGGCAGCGGCATGGGCGGCGAGGACGTTTTGAGATCCGCTTGCTCGAAGGGGACAAAGTGGCTCCCCGGCAAGCGCCTGAGCAGCCGCGAGAGCATGGCAAGCGTGCAGAAATGGGTCGAGAGCCTGGGACTGTAAACAAAAAAAGCGGCCCAAGTGAACCTTTAAGCCGTCTGCGGAAAAACAAAAAAGCGCGCCGAGTGGCGCGTCACAAGCGTTTTCGCTGTGCGAAAACCTTGGTGC
>PPYF01544232.1_pt1 | contig 95781 bp, 65 predicted proteins | sample 1559871 | NCBI WGS metagenome assembly PPYF01 (sample SAMN08240021, study PRJNA423297) | Human gut metagenome, whole genome shotgun sequencing project.
TAATGGCATATAAAGTGATTATACTCTATCGACTTTATATGCCATCTTACTTTTTAGGGACATTTACTGAATATCCCTATACAAAGTATTGCGAATCAGCTGTCTTATTGTATTTCTAGTATTTCAAGCCCAATAAGGCTTGACAATGCTATCGGAAGTTTTCTCTATCCATGATAAGAATATTCACAATATGTCACTCTAAAGAAAACACCGCAGAGGATTGAAATCAACCTGTATTGCTCTTACCTTTCACCAAATATTCTGGAACCGACACGAATCATAGTACTCCCTTCTTCCATCGCTATACCATAATCATTGCTCATGCCCCAAGAACATTCTTTAAAATAATCAAGATGTGCAAAATGACGTTCTTTTGCCATTTCATAAAAACTGCGAGCTGTGTGAAAATCCCGGCGAATTCTTTCCTTGTCATCGGTATTTGTCGCCATACACATAATTCCCGCAATTCTTACATTCTCTAAATCTTTCCAGTCACCCCGTTCCAGAAAATCATTACATTCTTCCACAGTGAATCCATATTTTGTTTCTTCCTGTGCCACATGCAATTGCAAAAGACAAGGTATAACTCTTTGATATTTTCCGGCTTGCTTGTTGATTTCCTCGAGCAGTTTCAGACTGTCTACTGCGTGGATCAAATGTATATACTCGGCAATATATTTTACTTTATTCAGTTGCAAATGTCCGATAAAATGCCACTGAATGTCTTTCGGCAAATTATTACGCTTCACTTGCAATTCTTGTACCCGACTTTCACCAAAAATTCGCTGGCCCGCATGATAAGCCTCTAATATCTCAGCTTCCGTGTGATATTTTGAGACAGCTACCAGGCGTACATTTCCTTGCAACTGCTGCCTGACTTGCAATAAATTTTCAGCTATGGAACTCATCCTACCTCATATTCTGGTTTCTCGTCAACTGACACGCGGGTAGCCTGGGCATAATGATACACATCCATAATCGGCGTTTCCGCAATGTTAGCAATAACATAATCCATCATAGAGCCCTTCATCCCTTCTTCAAGACGGTCGATTGCCCCACGCAATGTACCGGCTTGAATCAATACATTATGAGATGATTTCTTTTCTGCCCCACTCTTTTCATCCAATGTAATAAACACGAGTTTCGACTTATACCATTTATCCGCCGATTCCTCCGGAGTCTCAAAAAGTTCGGCAAAATGTGCCCGCTTAATGTCAGAGACTATAAAATCCCCTGTCATAAAGGGTTGTATTTCTTCAATTATACGACGCTCGGCCTCCGTAAAGTTTATGGCCTCAACGAGATAAGGCTCTGTCACTTTTTTTACCAAACCATTTTCCATGGTTTTCTCATATTTGATTTTGCACTCAAACCACTCGTTCATTGTAAACTAATTAAATCGTTTTATTTTGATTTGCAAATTTAATGCAAGCCACGTAAAGGACAAAATAAAAGAATGGATTTCATTCGCATTCCGGGCTACAATGCAATGAGCATTGCAGCATCCCAAAACACCACCGCCTTTCCGGTCCGCATTTCATGACTATCATAATCACTTTTATTCTATCTTATCAGAACCGATATATGTACAGTTGACAAACGACTATACAGAAATTCCTTTAATAAATCTGAGGAAATTCTCATAACTCTCCATACGCGACAACTGATAAGATTCCAATCGCTGAGAAAAGGTACCTGGAAGTTCTGACAGCCCAAAGTAGGATTGTAGAATTACCACCATATTAAAGGAAAGTGTCCCACCGCGTTTCATCAGATAAATACAATAATTTCGAAGCATACGGTCGTCTTCATCAAGATGCTGCAATATTCTGAAGCAGCAATAATAGCTCGGCACGGTATCGGCCTTCAAAAGCAGAGGCACAACATCCGAATAGGCAACTTGTGAGAAAACGCTCAACAAATCAGATACTTCTTCAGGAGTTTTCAATTCAGGCAATAAATATTCCAGACATTTTTTTGCATCAATCCTGTTTGCATATTCCTGAGAAAACCGACGAAGCGATGGTATGCATAAGTTGCCTCTGTCCTCACGATATAACTTTACCGCTGCTTTCAGAAATGTTCCCAAATAGGCTTTAGTGTGTACGGGAACTATTTCCAGGAAAAAGTTCCAAAACAATTGGGGATAAGCCGGAAGCAAGACATCTGACAGCAACACACCAGAACATCGGAAATCCGACGAAGACAAGTTTTGAAGAACAGAGCACAAAGCCTCTGCATCTCCCGTTTCAAAAAAACGTTTCAAACGTCCTAAGAGAACAGGATGATGTTGCCGGATACTAACCATTACGACGCTCTAAAAGTACGACATTCTCTACGTGGTGCGTATGCGGAAACATGTCAACAGGTTGAACTGCAACAACCCCGTATTTTGCATCCAGAAGCGACAAATCGCGAGCTTGCGTTGCAGGATTACAACTTACATACACGATACGTTTGGGTTCAGCAAACAGAATAGTTTCAATGACATCATTATGCATTCCTGCACGGGGAGGGTCCGTTATAATTACATCAGGACGACCATGCTGTTCTATAAAGTCGCGATTCATGACATCTTTCATGTCACCCGCATAAAACAAGGTATTATCCAACCCATTTAGTTCCGAATTGACTTTTGCATCAGCTATGGCCTCGGGCACATATTCGATTCCTATCACTTTTTTTGCCCCACGAGCCACAAAATTAGCAATTGTTCCTGTCCCCGTATACAAGTCATAAACCAGTTCTTTACCGGAAAGTCCGGCAAACTGCCTTACCACTTTATATAATTCATATGCTTGCTCTGTATTCGTCTGATAAAAACTCTTCGGCCCCACTTTGAAACGAAGTTCCTCCATCGTTTCATAGATAAAGTCTTTTCCTGCATAAGTCATCACCTCAAGGTCGCCTATTGTGTCATTGCACTTTGTATTATTCACATAAAGCAACGAAGTAATCTCAGGGAACTCCTCTTTCAGCATTTCCAATACTGCAAACATCTGCTTCCTCTCATCATCACTGTGCACACAAAACTGAATCAATACCATCAATTCGTGCGTTGCAGAATTACGTATCATCAAATTACGCAAAACCCCATGTTGCTCACGCAAATCAAAGAACGCTATATGGTTCTCTAAAGCAAAGGAACGGATGCGGTTCCGAATACGGTTATTCAAGTCATCCATCAAATGGCAGACCTGTATATCCAAAATTTTATCAAACGCCCCTGGAATATGAAAACCGACGGCATTCATATTCTCAAAAGTTACGCCAGACTCTATTTCATTGTAAGTCAGCCATCTTTTATTAGAAAAGCCAAATTCCAGCTTATTACGATAGGCCTTTATGTGCTTGCTTCCCAATATGGGCAGCAATTCAGGTATCTCTATTTTCCCAATTCGGGTGAGATGGTCATAAACTTGCTTTTGCTTATACTTCAATTGCTCCTCATAAGGAAGATTCTGCCACTTGCATCCTCCACAAACTCCAAAGTGCGGGCAAAAGGGGGTTGCTCGTTTTTCCGAATATTGAAGAAATCTTACTACTTCAGCCTCAGCATAATTATGCTTCTTGCGTTTCACCTGCAAATCAACCACGTCACCAGGAACAGCATATGGAACGAACACAGCCATTCCATCCACCTTGGCCAAGGCCTTACCCTCGGCTGCGACGTCTGTAATCGTAATATTTTCCAACAAAGGAAGCGGTTTCTTTTTTCTTGCCATATTCTATCAACAAAATGGAGTCTGATTCACTATTCCGACATACAAAAAGAAAACACAGTCGGACGATAAGCCGGGTTCTGTCTGCCGTGCCAAAGACATGGCAGGTCTGTCATTTATCTGGCTACGACGTCACCGCCGTAATCTATCGTCCTACCCTCCGACGCGCTATATGACAAATATGACAAAAGCTCAGACGGGCAGCCTTCCAGCGTCGGTATACATGGACTTTCAACATCCGAGGTACACAGCTTGACGTGTCACCACGCAACTGGTGGTCTCTTACACCACCTTCTCACCCTTACCGTCATTCCATTGAAAAAAAGACGGCGGTTATTTTCTTCTGCACTACTTTACCCTCACGGACAACTTCCCATTAAGAAGCGGATTGCCCTATGTTGCCCGGACTTTCCTCTTGCACCATCAGGGTGCAAGCGACAAACTGTCCGACTGCATTTTCATCTGCAAAGTTAGCTCTAGAATGGCGAATGACAAAACCCAAAGTTATATTTTTGAAGTTTACAGCATGCCAGAGCTCCTGCTCTTTTATAATTTTCCTTACTTCAGAAAATCCTATCCTTACTTTAGAAATTTCTATCCTTACTTTAGAAAAAACTCCTGGTACTTTTGTTTTTTCAAAAGTACTGAGTGTTTTTACATATTGCCCAACAATGGTTATCAATTAAAATACTAAATTTGTATCATCTTCAAACTCATTAAATCTATTTCAAATGAAAAGATTATTTTTTATCATTGCATGCTTCTGTCTCCTTTCTACGACAATGCAAGCACAAAAGTATGTGCCAACTCCCGAAAATTTGCAAAACAGGAAAGAGTTCGCTGAAAGTCGTTTCGGTATATTCCTGCACTGGGGCCTCTACAGCATGTTTGCACAAGGGGAATGGTATATGAATAATGCCAACATCAATGCAAAGGAATATGCCAAAGCAATGAATGCATTTTATCCCCACCGCTTTAATGCACGAGAATGGGTTTCGGCATTCAAAGCAGCCGGTGCAAAATACATCTGTTTTACATCACGTCATCACGAAGGGTTTTCCATGTGGAACACCAAATACTCCGATTACAACATCATGAACACCCCTTACGGGAAAGACATCATCCGTCAACTGGCTGACGAATGCCATCGCCAGGGTCTTAAGCTGCATCTTTATTATTCACATTTGGACTGGACGCGCGAAGATTATCCTGCGGGACGTACCGGCAGAGGTTGCAAACGACTGGATAAAGCAGACTGGAACTCCTACTATACCTTCATGAACAACCAGTTGACAGAACTGCTGACCAATTATGGAGAAATCGGCGCCATCTGGTTCGACGGATGGTGGGACCACGACGAAGATAAAACTCCATTCAACTGGGAATTAGAAAAACAATACAAACTCATCCATGACATTCAGCCCGGCTGTCTTATTGGTAACAACCATCACACCACCCCATTTGACGGCGAAGACATTCAAATATTCGAACGCGACGTGCCAGGAGAAAACAAAGCCGGTCTTTCCGGACAAGACGTCAGCGTATTACCGCTTGAAACCTGCCAAACAATGAACGGAATGTGGGGATATAAAATCGTCGACCAGAATTACAAGTCCACGAAAGAACTGATACACTTGCTGGTACGGACATCCGGAAAAAGTGCCAATTTACTTTTGAACATTGGCCCACAGCCCGACGGAACTCTCCCTGAAATGGCTCTGAACCGCTTGGCCGAAATGGGAAAATGGTTAAACAAATACGGAGAATCCATCTATGCCACTGTTGCCGGTACATTCCGACAGGACGACGACATTATAACCACACGTAAAGGCGACTATATCTACATCCATGTATTGAATCCGGAAATCAACCGAATCAACATGCCCGTTTCACGCAAAGTAGAAAACGTTGAAGCACTCGTAGATAATGATGCTATCAACTATAAATACAATCGTGGTAATTTGGAATTTGACATAGATGTACCCTCCGACTGCATTGATTATGTCATTAAGGTAACACTCAAATAAGAAAAAAACGGTTGTAGCCCAATGGTAAAACATTCATGGCTTATTCTTCCCGAAGTGCCATGATATTCAACAATCGTGATTTTTTCACTCACAACAACCACAACAATGAAAAACGGTTTCGTAAAAGTTGCAGCAGCTGTGCCTGCTGTACATGTCGCAGACTGTTCATACAACACTGAACAAATTCTCAACTTAATGGCCCGGGCTGGAGGTATGGGCATTGACGTACTTTGCCTACCGGAATTGTGTATTACCGGCTATTCATGCCTGGATTTGTTCCGACAGCGATTATTGCAGGAAGAAGCTATCAACTCTCTTCTGAAGATTCTGGAATTCAGCATAAAAATACCGAATTTGACCGTTATCGTCGGTCTCCCTATCAACTATAATGATGCCCTATATAATTGTGCAGCCGTTGTCGGGCAAGGAAATGTATACGGATTAATTCCCAAAACGTATATATCGGATAACAGAGATTTTCCAGAAAAACGCTGGTTCTCCTCCGGTACAAATCTTGAAGACAATGCGACTCTGCATTTCTGCGGACAGCATGTTCCTCTCACGTCTCATCTGATTTTCGAGCGTGACGAGTACACATTCGGAGTTGAAATCGGTGAAGATTTATGGAGTGTCATACCACCTAGTTCCTATCTGGCATTAAATGGTGCACACATCATCTTTAACCCAGCCTCCTGCAGCGAAATGGTTGGAAAGACAAAATATCTAACCGAATTACTGAAGGGACAAAGTGCACGTTGCAATGCCGGTTACGTTTATGCGGCCTGCGGCTATGGAGAAAGTACGCAAGACATGGTCTTCAGTGGGAAAAGTTATATCCTGGAAAACGGACACATACTGAGCCAAGGCACAGATTTCTCCATGGAACCCCATTTTACGGTAAATGACATTGATATAGAACGTCTCAAACAGGACAGACTTGCCAATTCAACTCTAGTAAGCAAGAATACAACAACTCCTGACGGGAATAGCAGCTATCGGAGAATGGAACTTGAATCCATATGCGAGGCAGAAACTTCGTGCCTGCAAAGAACTTTCGACCCCCTGCCTTTCATCCCCAAGCCCGAAGATTTTGAAGACACATGCCAATCCATTATCTCCATCCAATCAGAAGCATTGGCCCGCCGCGTAGAGCATACTCACGCTCAGACGGTTATAATTGGGGTAAGCGGCGGTTTAGATTCCACTCTTGCGCTACTTGTGGCGGCACGGGCATTCGACAAACTGCAACGAAACCGCCGAGGAATTATCGGCATTACAATGCCAGGATTTGGAACTACCGACCGTACCTATACCAATGCACTTCACTTAATGGAAATGCTAGGCATAACCATCAGGGAAATCAGCATACGCGATGCCTGTGAACAACATTTCAAAGATATTGGCCACGATATCAATATCCACGACACTACATACGAAAACAGCCAGGCCAGAGAAAGGACTCAGATTCTCATGGACGCAGCCAACCAAATGAACGGCCTCGTTGTCGGTACCGGTGATTTAAGCGAACTGGCACTCGGTTGGGCCACATATTCCGGCGACCACATGAGTATGTACGGAATTAACGGAGGGGTTCCCAAAACACTCATCAGGCACTTAGTAACATGGATTGCACACAACATGAAAGACAAAGAATGTTGCGACGTGCTTTTAGACATTGTGAACACTCCCATCAGTCCTGAATTAGTGCCGGCCAACGATGATGGTACAATTGTTCAAAAAACGGAAGAACTCGTGGGGCCATACGAATTACATGATTTCTTTCTCTACTATACACTCCGTTACGGTTTCCGTCCCTCAAAGATTTATGCAATGGCTTGCCAAGCTTTCAATGGCACCGACGAAAGAGTTGCATTTCATGACGAAAAAACGATAAAACATTGGATAACGATATTTTTCCGCCGTTTTTTCAGTCAGCAATTCAAACGCAGCTGTTTGCCGGATGGTCCTAAAATAGGAAGTTGCGGACTTTCTCCTCGCGGCCATTGGCTAATGCCTACAGATGCAATTGCCGCTGCATGGATTGCCGAATGCGAAGCACTGTAAAACCGCCTATCAGGCCACTTTGTCGGCAATAACAAATAACAAAATGGCATTTCCAAATAATTTTACAGATTTGGGAATGTCATTTTTCATATTCAATTTTTACAAAATCTCAGCACCGGAAAAATAAAAACAGTACCCCCACAAAAAATTCACGTTAGCATTCATGCTTTACAAACTAAAAAGATAAACAGACAAACGTCGTTTTTTCATCCCTTGCCACATGGCCTGTCCTGGCTATACCATTGGAAACCAGTCAGCAATGCCACCCAAATAGAATGCATAAACTAAAGAAGCACACCCTGATTTTATTTCAAGGCATGCTTCTATATATAAAACGCTTAATATTAAGATCAATCTTAATGCGACAAGCCAAAATACCGATAGAATCTATTACTTTTTCAACGGGCGCAAGTCAAGCATCAATTCATCCAACTGCTTCGGATCAACAGCAGAAGGAGCATCCAGCATAACATCCCGACCTGAATTATTCTTCGGGAATGCAATACAGTCACGAATACTGTCAAGACCAGCAAAAAGACTCACCCAACGGTCAAGCCCATAAGCCAACCCACCATGAGGAGGAGCACCATACTTGAACGCATTCATCAAGAAGCCAAACTGAGCCTCAGCCTGTTCTTTCGTGAATCCCAGCACTTTGAATATCTTCGCTTGAAGTTCTGCATCATGAATTCGGATAGATCCACCACCTACTTCCACGCCATTGCATACCATGTCATACGCATCAGCCAACACACTGGCTGGATCCGTATCCAACTTTGGAATGTCGCATGGTTTGGGGGAGGTAAACGGATGATGCATTGCCATTAACCGGCCTTCCTCCTCACTCCATTCAAACATCGGGAAATCAACCACCCAAAGCAAAGCGAACTTATTTTTATCTCTCAAACCCAAACGATTACCCATCTCCAAGCGTAATTCACACAACTGTCGACGTGTTTTCATTGCGTCGTCACCGCTCAAAATCAGGATTAAGTCTCCAGGCTTTGCTCCCATAGCTTCTTTCAAGCGATGGAGAACATCTTCTGTATAGAATTTATCAACAGAACTCTTGACAGAGCCATCTTCACTTACCCTGGCGTACACCAATCCCTTGGCCCCAATCTGCTGGCTCTTTACGAAATTAGTCAGTTCGTCCAACTGCTTACGGGTATATACCGCACAACCTTCCGCACAGATACCCCCGATGTATGCCGCATCATTGAAAACAGAGAAACTGCCTGTTCCCTTCAGGACATCCATCAACTCGACAAATTCCATTCCAAAACGCATATCGGGCTTATCGGAACCAAAACGGCGCATGGCTTCTGACCAAGGCAATCGGAGGAACGGAGAATCACCCAAATCGTATCCTCTAATTTCCTTAAACAAATACTTGGCCATTTCTTCGAACAGAGAAATAATGTCATTCTGATTGACAAAACTCATTTCACAGTCAATCTGGGTAAACTCAGGCTGTCTGTCCGCACGCAAGTCCTCATCGCGAAAACATTTCACAATCTGGAAATAGCGGTCCATACCAGCCACCATTAACAACTGTTTTAAAGTTTGAGGACTCTGGGGAAGGGCATAAAATTGGCCGGGATTCATTCGCGACGGCACAATAAAATCACGAGCTCCTTCAGGAGTTGAACCAACAAGCACAGGAGTTTCCACTTCTATAAAATTCTTTGAATCCAAGAAGTGGCGGACAGCTAAACAAAACTTGTGTCGCAATTCCAAATTGGCACGCACATTTTCACGGCGCAAATCCAAGTAACGATATTTCATGCGCAAATCGTCACCCCCGTCCGTATTCTCTTCGATGGTAAAAGGAGGTGTCTCGCTCGGATTCAGAACATTCAGTTCTTTCACCAATATTTCTATATCACCAGTCGCTATCTTCGCATTTTTTGCATAACGCTCACTCACCACACCCGTTGCTTGCACCACATACTCGCGTCCTAATTTATTGGCACTTGCACATAGTTCTGCATCAGTTTCCTCATTAAACACCAATTGTGTAATACCGTAACGGTCACGAAGGTCAACAAAAGTCATACCTCCCATTTTACGGATTCTTTGCACCCAACCTGCTAAAGTGACAACTTCTCCAACATTAGCCAGACGAAGTTCTCCACATTTATGTGTACGATACATATATTTAAATTATATTGAATTTACTATTGCGAAATTACAACTTATTTCTGAATAGGACAAATCTATAAACCCATAATGGCACGACGAAAGAAGAAAGTCTTTGCACATTGAGTACCAACAGATATAATACCCAACAAAAAGTCCCGAGCGCTTCTAAAAACGCCCGGGACATACTTGTTTCTATCTCTGTTTGGATATTAATACTCCTGCCAACTCTTAATTGCCAGATCTTCCAATTTCACATTGCAAAACGCATTGATAAAGGCAGATGCCAAGCGAGCATTAGTGATAAGGGGAATATTCAAATCTATTGCAGCACGACGAATTTTATAACCGTTCGTCAATTCTCCGCTTGTCAAGTTCTTCGTAACATTGACAACCATATCGATTTCACGGTTGTGCAACATCTCAATTGCTTGAGGTTTTCCCTCCTCACTAGGCCAATATACTAAAGTGTTTTCAACTCCGTTCTCTGTGAGATAACGGCTCGAACCACCTGTTGCATATATTTTATACCCATGTTCTACCAACATTCTGGCTGCATCCAGCATTTCCACTTTCTGTTTAGCATCTCCTGTTGACAAAAGAATATTCTTCTCGGGTATACGATGTCCCACGGACAACATACTTGTAAGGAGTGCTGAACGAGAATCCTCGCCTAAACAACCAACTTCACCCGTCGATGCCATATCAACACCCAAGACAGGGTCAGCTTTCTGCAAACGATTGAAAGAGAATTGAGATGCCTTGATACCCACATAATCCAAATCGAAAAGGCTCTTATTGGGCTTTTCTACCGGCAAACCGAGCATTATACGCGTAGCCATCTCAATCAAGTTGATCTTCAACACCTTGCTCACAAACGGGAAGGAACGGCTTGCGCGCAAATTACACTCAATTACTTTTATCTCGTTGTCCTTAGCCAAGAACTGAATATTGAAAGGTCCACTGATATGCAATTCACGAGCAATTTGCTTGGAAATCTTCTTGATTCTGCGTGCAGTCTCTACATACAACTTTTGGGGCGGGAATTGAATTGTAGCATCTCCAGAATGCACACCAGCAAATTCCACATGTTCAGAGATAGCATATGCCATAATTTCTCCATCACGTGCAACGGCATCCATCTCGATTTCTTTAGCATGCTGCATGAAGCGGCTTACTACAACTGGATGCTTTTTAGACACATTTGCAGCCAGCTTCAAGAAGCGCTCCAATTCTTCTTGATTGGAGCAAACATTCATTGCAGCACCAGAAAGCACATAAGAAGGACGCACCAAGACAGGAAATCCTACACGACCAATGAATTCATTGATATCCTCCATGGAGGTCAAGGCACTCCATTCTGGCTGATCCACTCCAATACGGTTCAACATCTCAGAGAATTTCTCTCGATCTTCCGCATTGTCTATATATTTTGCCTGTGTACCAAGAATATTAACATGCTCGGCATCCAAGCGCATCGCTAAATTATTGGGGATCTGACCTCCAGTAGAAACAATTACACCGCTCGGATTCTCCAGATCCAAAATATCCATTACACGCTCAAATGTCAGCTCATCAAAATACAACCGGTCGCACATGTCGTAGTCCGTTGACACCGTTTCCGGATTATAATTGATCATCACCGACCGATAACCTTCCTTACGAATGGTGTTCAAAGCCTGCACCCCACACCAGTCAAACTCAACAGAGGATCCAATTCGATAAGCTCCAGAACCCAACACAACGACAGAGCGTTTATCATTTTCAAATTGAATATCGTGAGAAGAACTCAGATAGGTAAGATAAAGATAATTTGTCTGAGCTGGATATTCTGCCGCCAATGTATCTATTTGTTTTACATACGGTACAATTCCAGCCTGCTTACGGCGCATACGTACCAAAGCACTGGCTTTTTCTGGCTCCATTTCCTTCTCCAGCCCCAAAGCCCTTGCTATTTGAAAATCGGTAAATCCATAAATTTTAGCCTTACGCAATAGTTCGTTACTTATGACGTTGATATTACCGCATGTACGCAACTCAAGATCTGTATCATGGATGTTCTTCAAATGTTCAAGGAACCATCTATCAATCTTCGTCAATTCATAAATTTGATCTATGGTATATCCTTGTGCAAAAGCTTTTTCTATGACAAAGATTCGTTTATCAGTCGGCTCGCGCAATGCGACATCAACATTCTCAATCTGAAGTTCTTTGTTATCAACAAAACCATGCATGCCTTGCCCAATCATTCGAAGTCCCTTCTGAATACATTCCTCGAAAGTACGGCCAATCGCCATTACCTCGCCAACGGACTTCATGGATGAACCGATTTCACGGTCAACTCCTCTAAACTTTCCAAGATCCCAGCGCGGCAATTTACATACGACATAGTCCAAGGCCGGTTCAAAGAAAGCGGTAGTTGTTTTTGTCACAGAATTCTTCAGATCAAACAACCCATATCCCAAGCCCAATTTTGCAGCGACAAATGCCAATGGATAGCCAGTAGCTTTGGATGCTAATGCAGAAGAACGACTCAAACGAGCATTTACCTCAATCAAACGATAGTCTTCAGAGAATGGGTCAAAAGCATACTGCACGTTACATTCTCCAACAATACCTATATGACGCACAATCCGAATAGCCAGTTCACGCAACTTATGGCTTTCACTATTAGTCAGTGTTTGCGCCGGAGCAATTACAATACTTTCACCGGTATGGATACCCAATGGGTCAAAGTTCTCCATATTGCAGACCGTTATACAGTTGTCAAAGCGGTCGCGGACAACCTCAAACTCGATTTCTTTCCATCCCTTCAAACTTTTTTCCACTAACACTTGTGGAGAAAAAGAAAATGCCTTTTCAGCCAGTTTATTGAGTTCCTCTTCATTGTCACAAAAACCAGATCCAAGCCCGCCAAGAGCGTAGGCCGCACGCAAAATCACAGGATAGCCCAGACGCTTCGCTGCATTCCTTGCAGCTTCTATATTTTCGCAGGCCTCGCTGCTAATCGTCTTTACATTGATTTCATCCAGTTTCTTTACAAAAAGTTCACGGTCTTCAGTATCCATGATAGCTTGTACCGGAGTTCCTAATACCTGAAGATCATACTTTTCCAGTATACCCTTTTCATAAAGCTGAACGCCACAGTTCAACGCTGTTTGGCCACCAAATGCCAGCATTATACCTTGCGGACGCTCTTTCTGAATAACCTTCTCAACAAAGAACGGTGTCACAGGCAAAAAATAAATTTTATCAGCGACTCCTTCACTTGTCTGTACAGTAGCGATATTGGGATTGATAAGAATCGTTTCAATTCCTTCTTCCTTCAGTGCCTTGAGAGCCTGTGAACCGGAATAGTCAAATTCTCCGGCTTCACCTATCTTAAGTGCACCGGAACCTAAAAGCAATACTTTTTTGATTTCTTTCATTGAGGGTATTTCTTAAGGAGTTACTATTTTATTTTTAATAATTATTCATTTTCCTTCCGCTCAAATTGCTCGCGGTATATCTATGGGATGGTAAGTCTCCATTAAATTCCAAACGCCCGACACCCTACTTCTGTAGAAATACGAGAAATGTTTTACCTTATCACCCATATTATACAAGAAAGACCACGCTAGCCGGTTGCAAACAACCGGAGGTGGTCTAAACCTTCTTTTCGTCTAATCAATTGCAAACTCCAAATCGGAGCAGGGAGTTGGGAGTTACTCCTCATCTCAAAAGAATCGGCGTCTTCAACCCAATCGCTATTTCTACAATCTATCCGCGACAAATGGAGTCTTCTAAAAAGAGTAACAAAAATATCATTACAAGCATTGTATAATTCAACGCCACCCATCATCAGATTCGTCCGCCAATGCTTATTTTCCATTACTCTACTCGCCACGTCATGGTATACATCATAAACGTTTTTAAACAAGTCCTTAATGGCAACTCCACATTGAATATGTATCATCGTTTCCATGCTTGTCCAAAATTTTCTGCAAAGTTATAAATTATTTCAGATGTAACCCCCATTCTTCAAAGAAAATATAATCATTTTGGCAGGCTTTATTATATTTGGCTACGTGCCCAATCCTTTTGTTTGTACAAGACATGCGACGAAAAAACAGACACGGACCAAATACACTCGGGTAAAACTATTAACAACGAATTTATATTTTGCCTTACATAAATCAGTCTTCATCAGAATTATATTTTAAACGTGAGTTCGGTATAATTATTTATCCCTGGGCAGAGGTCATTGTATGCTATTGCCGCATCACGGTTTCACAGTCCTACTGACAGAAAATCCTAAAGTACTGATAGAAAATTCTGTCAGTACTTTCGTAAAAACTAAAGTACTGACTGTTTTTCTCCTGAAATTCCGGCAATATGTCTTGCCGTAGTTATACCGAATCACGTATTATAAGACTACTGTTTCTGACTCGTAAAAGAGATTGCATTACTTTTCATTTTAATACATTCTTAATGAAAATTTTAGTCAACCAACCCTACCAATTCTTCAAAAAATCGGTATTTTTGCAGCATGAGTAGAATCTTAGCCATTGATTTTGGAAAAAAACGAACAGGGCTTGCTGTAACCGACCCGTTGCAAATCATTGCGAATGGGCTGACGACTGTAGCTACCTCCACATTAATGGATTTCCTAAAAGAATATACATCACGTGAAAAAATCGAATGTATCGTTATCGGATGGCCGACACAAACAAATGGACAACCATCAGAAAACCAAGAAAGAATAAAGTCATTCAGCAGACAACTAAAAAAACAAATACCTGAAATCGCTATCGAATTTTATGACGAGCGCTTCACATCCGTTCTCGCTCACCAAGTCATGCTGGAAAGTGGAATCGGACAACAAAAAAGGCGTAACAAAGCCTTGGTTGATGAAATTTCAGCAACTATTATATTACAATCCTATCTGGAAAGCAAGCGGATGGCGGAGTGCAAATAAAACACTTTTTTATTAATCCTAAGAAAATCGAAATAGAATGATACTACCCATTTACACTTACGGACAACCCGTTTTACGGAAAGAGACAGAAAAGATAACTCCTGAATATCCTGGGCTCAAAGAATTAATCGCAGACATGTTTGAAACCATGTATCGGAGTGATGGAGTTGGTTTAGCCGCACCGCAAATCGGAAAAGCTATTCGTTTGGCCGTTATCACGCTAGACCCGTTAAAAGATGAATATCCTGAATATGCAGGATTCAACAAAGCCTACATCAATCCCGAAATCATTGAAAAGGATGAAACCGAAACGGCATCTATGGAAGAAGGGTGTTTGAGTCTTCCCGGAATACACGAAAGTGTACGTCGCCCCACTAGAATCCGTGTCAAATATATGGACGAAAACTTCCAGAAACACGACGAATGGGTTGACGGTTATCTGGCCCGAGTTATGCAACATGAATTTGACCATCTGGACGGACATTTATTCATTGACCATCTTTCTTCTCTTCGTAAACAAATGATACGTAACAAACTTACATCATTGGTCAAAGGAAAAGTCAGATGTTCCTATAAAACCAAATAGTCCATCCAATGGGGTGTCCCCACCTCATAGGATGGATAAAACAATGGTAGCAACCATATATATAAATGCAGTAGATAGCATACATTAAGTCCGTCAATAGATTCATGTCCCTGAATTCTGGTAGATACTGTCCGAAAGCAGTCAGATTATATATCAATTCTTCACGCATTAAGTGGGTACTCATCTTTGTTATGAGCTTTTTTCTCGTTGCTCCACCGACAGCAAAAGGGCAAATCAACACCGACAATGTAATCCTCATGGGGCGGCATGCTCTCAGTTTAGATGATTATCTGACTGCCATCCACTATTTCAACCAGGTAATCGAGGTTAAGCCTCATTTGTCCGAGCCATATTATCTCCGCGCCTACGCAAAATTTTCTCTAGAAGATTATAGCGGAGCTGAAGCCGATTGCGATGCATCCATCAGACTCAATCCATACGTAGCCGACCTGTACCTTTTAAGAGGTCTCTGCCGCATCCACAACAAAGATTACCAAGGTGCAGTGGCCGATTATACAAAAGCCTTGAGCGAAGAGCCGGATAATCAAGGCGCGATATATAACAGAGCCTTATGCCGACTGGAACTAAAGGATTTTGAAACGGCAGACAAAGATATGGACTACCTGTTGTCCAAATGGAAGAATTTCCAACGTGCCTATATGATAAAAGCGCAAATTGCTATGGAGCAAAAAGATACGGTACGAGGAATAGCTTGGATTGACAGTTTAATTCACATTAACCCCAATGAAGAACAAGCATGGGCGTTTAAAGGAAGATATGCGTTGAACAAAGAAGATTTCAAGCTGGCCGATAGTTGTTTTTCCCAGGCAATCCGAATACAACCCGGCAATTACGAACACTACGTACTGCGAGCACAGGCACGTCACGGCATGAATCGCTTCGGACAAGCTCTTGAAGACTACGATAAAACCATCGAGCTCATCCCCGAGCATTTTATCGCTCACTATAACAGAGGCCTGCTCCGGGCACTCGTTGGTGACAACAACCGTGCGATTGAAGACTTTAATTTTGTCATCGAACAAGAGCCCGACAACACTCTCGCCATTTATAACAGAGCACAACTGAAAGAAGTCACAGGGGATTATCGTGGAGCGATAAAGGATTATACAACACTTATTAAGTCCTACCCCAATTTCATATACGGTTACATGGCACGTGCCAATTGCCGAAAAAAAATCGGAGATTACAAGGGAGCAAAAAATGATGAGAGTGTGGTAGAAAAAGCACACTTGGATATGACCTATCAACCCAACAAACGCAAACCCATCAAGAAAGTAAGACTACGTAACGAGCACAGCCTTGACCAATACCAGCAATTGGTGGAAGAAAACCCAGACACCACGCGAACCTACATCCACCAATTAATAGGAAAAGTCCAAAACCGCCATGCCGAGATAGAAATCTTGCCTATGTTTGCCTTAGGATTCCGAACAGAACCACAACAGAAGGAATATCGGAAAGAGGGATTTTTACCGGAAGTGGACAGAATTAACAAAATGGGAATTATTCCTGTAAAATTGACATTTGAAGCGACCAATCAGTACAAGCGTAATACCGAAGAACTCGAACATACATTGAAACAGCTCGAAAAGAATTCAGCGAAAACTTCAGAACAATATCTGATACGCTCTATTCTTCATGCTGAACTCTACAATTTTGAAAAGGCCCAGAGTATGTTGGACTCGGCTCAATATAACGTAAACAACTCGTATTTATGCCATATGCTGCGTGCGAATTATATAGCAATAAACGAAAAAAATCAACAAGCGGCGCCCCTCGTAAAAGGAGAAAAGAACAGCACTTCCCCAGAAGAAGATTCCCACGAACGGCTCATGCAACTCGCCATTGCCGAAATCGACAAGGCTATCATGCTTTCGCCTCAAAATGCTTATCTCCTCTACAACAGAGGATGTCTGAAAGCCAAAAGCCGGAATTACGACGGTGCAATTACTGACTTCTGTGAAGCCATACACATAGATCCCCAATTAGCCGAGGCCTATTATAACAGGGCTGTAATTTATTTGCTGCGAGGTGAAACCGAAAAAGCAATTCCCGATTTGAGTTTTGCCGGACAAAGAGGCCTATACAAAGCATACAACCTGCTAAAGCAGGCTCACGCCAACATGCAGGAAGGAAACAAAACCGCAAATGAACAATAACAAAATACATAGAAAATGACCTTGTCTTCTGCCTCATAGCTAGAACACTATATTCTATTAAATTTTTAATATTATGTTAAAACAATTAGCTTTACTTCTTCTTTGTAGCAATATGTCACAAGCTATTGCTCAAAACGCAAAAGAATACTGGCTGAATCCGGAAGTCAACCGGGTAAATTGCGAAGCGCCGCGCTCCAGTTTCTTCGCCTACGAATCACCCGAACTTGCAATGAACGCAGACAAAACCGCTTCAAGCAGATATCTGTCTCTTGAAGGTATGTGGAAATTCAAGTTTGTAAAAGACCACCAGGACCGTCCTGCCAATTTCTATGAGATCAACTACGATGACGCCAGTTGGGAAAATTTTCCTGTGCCAGGGCTCTTTGAAATCAATGGCCACGGTGATGCCATTTACAAAAACGTAGGTTATGCATGGTATACCCAATTCCGCAGTAACCCTCCATTTGTTGAAGAAAAAAACAATTATACGGGCTCATACCGTAAATTTGTTGAAATTCCAAAGGACTGGAAAGGGGAAAACATTTATTTACACGTGGGTTCAGCCACATCCAACCTCTCTGTGTGGGTAAATGGTAAATTTGTAGGATATTCTGAGGACAGTAAAGTCGCTGCAGAATTTAATCTTACGCCCTATCTGAAGGCCGGTGAAAAGAATCTGATTGCCATGCAGGTCATGCGGTGGTGCGACGGCTCCTATCTGGAAGACCAGGATTTCTGGCGTCTGACCGGCATTGCCCGTGAAGTATACCTGTATGCCCGTCCTGAATCCCACATTTCAGATATTTTCATCACGTCTGAACTTGACAACAACTATAAGGACGGAATATTGCGTATCCGCACTTCCTGCACAAAAGGTAAAAACAAGACATTGGCATACACTCTGACAGATGCCGAAGGAAAGACCATTTACCAGCATACGGAAACCGTCTCCGGCAAAGGCGAAAGTGACCTGTCCACCACCATTCAATCGCCCCAGCAATGGTCTGCCGAAGCTCCCAATCTTTATTGCCTGCGTGTGGACTTGAAAGATGGTGAGAAAATCATAGAATCCCTCACTCAGCGCGTCGGGTTCCGTAAAGCAGAAATCAAGAACGGACAGTTCCTCATCAACGGGAAACCCGTACTTATAAAAGGAGCCAACCGGCATGAAATGGATCCGGATGGAGGCTATGTTGTTTCTGTTGAGCGCATGATTGAAGATATCAAAATAATGAAACAGCATAACATCAACGCGGTACGAACCTGTCACTATCCCGACGATCCCCGCTGGTATGACCTTTGCGACCAATACGGTATCTATATCGTGGCAGAAGCCAACCTTGAAAGCCATGGCATGGGCTACGGAAAAGAATCCCTCGCACATGAACCCAGCTTCAAAAAAGCACACTTGGAACGTAACCAACACAACGTTTGTATCTACAAGAACCACCCGGCCATCGTTACTTGGAGTCTTGGAAATGAAGCCGGATATGGAGTCAACTTCGATGCGGCATACGACTGGGTAAAACAATACGACCCGACTCGTCCCGTACAGTACGAACGCGCAGGATTGGAAAGAGCCACCGACATCTATTGTCCAATGTACGCCGACTACAATCATTGCGAGAACTACGCCAAAAAGAATCCCGAACGTCCATTAATTCAGTGCGAATATGCTCACGCCATGGGTAACTCTATGGGTGGCTTTGCTGAATACTGGGAACAAATCCGCAAATATCCCAAACTCCAGGGTGGCTTCATCTGGGACTTTGTTGACCAGGCACTCCGCTCTACCAACAAGGAAGGAAATGAAATCTTCGCTTATGGCGGTGATTTCGGCCGCTATCCCGCAACCGACCATAACTTCAACTGTAACGGTCTGATTCGTCCCGACCGCAAGCCAAATCCTCACGCAGCCGAAGTGCGTTATTACTACCAGAACATCTGGACCAAGTTGCTTGATGCTCAAAACGGGGAAATCGAGATTTACAATGAAAATTTCTTTATCAATCTGGACAATGTATATCTCAACTGGGCACTTCAAGAAAACGGACGCACCGTTGCCACTGGTTTCAACGACAATCTCAATGTGGCACCGCAGCAACGCACCAAGATCAAACTGAACAACTATAAACCCGTTTCCGGCAAGAGTGAAATCACTCTGACGGTCACCTACAAGGAAAAGCAGTCCAGCCCACTTCTTGACAGTGACTACGCTATAGCACGGCAGCAGTTCGTACTCCAGCCCTACAGTTTCCCGACGACCACACAGCTGGTGGCCAGCGAAAACAAGAAAGACAGTGTCAGCAAGGAAGAGCAACTTGCCTGCATCGTGCTCACTGGTGGCAATACCGCTGTTACGTTCAACAAACAGACCGGTTGGGTTGATTATATCGACATCAATGGACGTCCCATGCTGGAAGAGGGTTATTCCCTGCGTCCTGATTTCTGGCGTGCCCCGACAGACAACGATTATGGAGCTGGCCTGCAACAACGTATGAGTGTTTGGAAAAATCCTCAGATGAAACTGACAAAGTTCACAGCTGAGCCCTCTGACAACAACTATCTGGTAACGGCAACATACGAAATGCCAACAGTCAAGGCTACACTGACACTCAACTATCTGATCACGGCAGGTGGAAAAATCATCGTCACCCAACAAATGGCAACCAGCGGTGATGCCAAGAAAATACCGATGCTCCCCCGCTTTGGAATGCAGCTGGTAATGCCAAAGGCATACCAGAACATCCACTACTACGGCCGCGGTCCTATAGAAAACTATTGTGACCGAAAGGATTCACAATTTTTCGGCCTCTACACAGAACGTGTGGCCGATCAATATTGGGGTTATGTACGCCCGCAAGAGAGCGGGAACAAGACAGACATCCGCTGGTGGAACGTTGTTCAAAACAATGGAACCGGACTGAGTTTCTATGGCACAAAGCCATTGGAATGCTCTACGCTCAATTATCTGACAGAGGACCTGGACGGCGGACCTGTCAAAGAGGCTTTCCACAAACACTCCGGCGACCTCCATCCACGCGACTTCTCCGTGGTTCACATTTCCAGCCGACAAATGGGTCTCGGGTGTATTAACTCCTGGGGGGCATGGCCAATGGGCAAATACCTCATCCCCTATGGTAATCAAGAATTCACATTTGTCATCGAACCCTGCAAATAATCCAAGTGATATCACTTTTCCTTCTGCAAAGAGCATGTGCGAGGAAATGCAGTCGGAAATAACTGATAACATACAATAAAAAAGAAAGGACCCGGCTATCATGTCGGGCCCTTTCTCTTTTTACTTAATGTCCGCTCCGTTTCCATATATAGGAAAACGCAGTACCCCTCACACGGCTCATAATGCTTTGGATGCCACCTGCAGAGTATAGTGCAAAACCAGCACCCGACAGACTCACAATGACGACGGGGAACCCTTTTCACCTAAAGTACCAAAAGAAATTTCTAAAGTACCAATTGTTTTTTCTAAAGTACCAATTGTTTTTTCTAAAGTACCAATTGTTTTTTCTAAAGTACTGACTGTTTCTCCGAAAGTACTGATTGTTTTTCGGCACGCTCAGAAACGGCTCTTTATAAAAAAAACACCAAGAACGACGCCCTCGTAACAGGCATCATTCCCAGTGCTTGTTTATTCCCGTCTGAAGTTCTTTCTTAATCGCTTATCATTTATCCTTGAACACCAGAATGGCTGCAGACAACGCCGGTACATCTGCATAGGCATATTGGTCGGAAGCTACCGTCATCGCTACATTATTTCCCGACATAAGCTCCGTTGCAATCCGGCTCCCTTCAGCAATCTGTAAGAAATCGAGTGCATGCTTCGGGATGCGTACTCCCACATGAGCATCAACGTCAGAAAAATTTACTACGATTAATGCCACTTGTTCACCGGACTTGCGGAGAAAAGCATAATGGCGGTGCGGATTGAAACCTGCCCCACCCTCGTAATTGACATACATTAAATCGTAAAAATCCCCCTCCCGTATAGCCGGAATCTCATTGCACAGGCGGATTATCCGCTGATAGTAGTCATAAAGCCAGCGCTCATCGTCATTGAGACAACCGATTCCCTGATACAGTTTCTGCAAAGACGGCACGCTCCAATAATCAAAGATTGTGGTTCTACCATCACACCCGCTGAAACCTTCTGCGTCCATTCCGCGTTCCCCGATTTCCTGACCGGCATATATCATCATCGGATTTCTGCCCATACAGGCAGAAACCACTAGTGCCGGACACCCCTTACGGGCATTTCCGGCAAAAAAGTCGGAAGCGATACGTTGCTCATCATGATTCTCCAGGAAATTGAGCATGTGTTCCTTGATATCGTCCACTTGCTGCCAACAGCGCGTAATGCCGCTGGCTGCCCCATATCCGCAAGCAACGGCACGTAGCGTATCATAGAGCCCTACCTTGTCATACAAATAATCGAACCCGCCATTATGAATATAGTTCCGATATTCACTCGGATTGTAAACCTCGGCAATGAAACGAATCTGAGGGTAGCTCTCCTTGACCCGGGCTATTGCGTAATGCCAAAACGCACAGGGAACCATCTCTGCCATATCACAACGGAATGCATCTACCCCTTTCCTGGCCCAAAAAAGAAGAATTTCCGTCATTTTCGTCCAAGTGTTGGGCACAGGGTCAAAATGCCCGTAATGCCCGCCGAGATAATCAACCCCATAATTCAACTTTATCGTTTCATACCAGTCATTGACCGAAGGAGCCGCCGTAAACTGATCATTACCGGTTGCTTTAGCCGGATTTTCTTCATAATCATCCTCACGGCCCGTAATGTTGCGCGTGCTGAAACGCTGTCCGGGCAGATAGTAAAAATTGTTCCGTGCAGAAAAGGATAAGTCTGGATTGTCCGTTTCTCCCAGATTCTCCACTCCCTTGGGGCTACTGTCGGAATGATACTGGCGAGCAACATGATTAGGTACAAAGTCCATAATAAGTTTCAGTCCCGCCTTATGTGTACGCTTCACCAGTGACTCAAATTCCTTCATTCTTTTTTTCACGTCCACAGCCAAATCGGGATCAATATCATAATAATCCTTGATGGCATAAGGTGAGCCGGCCCGCCCTTTAACAACGGCTGCATTATCAGCTGCAATGCCATAATCTTCATAGGATGTCTGTGTTGCATGCTCCAAAAGGCCGGTATACCAGATATGTGTAAAGCCGAAACCGGCAATCCGCGTCAAGACCTCTTCTGTGAAATCGTTCATCTTTCCGCAACCGTTTTCCTCTATACTGCCATTGGGCTTGCGGTGAGTGTTGAGATTACCATAAAGCCGCGGCAATACTTGGTAAATCATCATTCTGCCCTTATCCGTGCGAACCGGTTTCTTCGAATGTTTATGTGTCGTCATAATGAATATTTATGTAAATAGGCAAGAAAAGATAAACCCTCCCATAAAGAGAGGGTTATATTCGAGAATAAGTCATCCCGCCATGAGGAGGGACTCACACTTGCCTTTTAATCATTAATGCCTTTTACTGAAACAGCCTCATTCCCTTTGGCAATCTTGGCAATCATTCCCTGAAGGGTTTTACCAGGTCCACACTCTGTGAATACCGTTGCACCATCAGCAATCATATGCTCTACTTCTTTCGTCCAAAGTACAGAAGCAGTAAGCTGCGCAATCAGGTTTGCCTTGATTTCTTCAGGGTCAGTATGAGGCAAAGCATCAACATTCTGATATACGGGGCACTTGGGCGCATGGAAAGTTGTAGCTGCAATAGCTGCTGCCAACTCATCCTTTGCCGGTTGCATGAGCGGACTGTGGAAAGCTCCACTTACCGGTAAGACCAGCGCACGCTTGGCTCCTGCTTCCTTTAACTTTGCACAAGCGGCATTAACCGCCGGCACCTCACCGGAAATAACAAGCTGACCCGGGCAATTGTAATTAGCTGGAATCACGACTCCTTCAGTTTGGCTAACCTCCTTGCACACTTCTTCGACCTTCTCATCGGCCAAGGCAATAATAGCAGCCATGGTTCCTGCCTTCACCTCACATGCCTTTTGCATTGCGATAGCACGCTTGGCAACCAGTTTCAATCCGTCTTCAAAAGTCAGACATCCTGCAGCCACCAATGCAGAAAGCTCACCCAATGAATGTCCGGCGACCATTTCGGGGCGGAACGCATCCCCCATGCACATGGCACTGATAACACTGTGAAGAAATACTGCCGGCTGCGTCACCTTAGTCTGCTTCAACTCTTCATCCGTACCATCAAACATGATATCGGTAATCTTGAAGCCAAGAATCTCATTTGCCTTATCAAACAGTTCTTTCGCTATCGGATGCTTTTCGTAGAGGTCCTTTCCCATACCTACGAACTGGGCACCTTGTCCAGGGAATACAAATGCATTCATGAAAAATTCGTTTTTATATTTAGGATTTTGATTTTCTGTAATGAAACTGACACTCAACCCCAAGTTATGTCCACCCATGCGATTAAAACATGAAAAATTACAGCGCACACTATCAGTTTTTCTGTGCTTCCTCACATTCGCAGTTCTCGCTTAAGTCGGTTGCAAAGGTACATTTTTTTTTCAAACTCACCCCGTAACAATATCAAAAAGAACGTTATTTTGGCATGCCTGAATATGAATGAATGCTATTATATGTGATGTAATGGATAAAAATCGTAATTTTGCAGACAAATACTAACCACACAGCTATCATATAGCTGCCATTAAGCAAAATAACGATGATACAATCAATGACGGGCTACGGGAAAGCCGAAGGCCATATTGCCGGGAAAAAGGTTCACGTAGAAATAAAATCACTGAATTCCAAAAGTTTGGATTTATCCACACGCATTGCGCCTCTCTATCGCGAAAAGGAGATGGAAATCCGCCAATTCATTGCCCATAAGCTGGAACGGGGGAAGGTGGATTTTAATCTTTGGGTGGAAAAAGACATTGCTGCCCAAGTATCAACAATCAATGCTGACATTGTAGCCAATTACAAGGCCCAGATTGAACAAATCAGCCAATCCTTAGGTATCAGTCTTGACAACACCAATCTTTGGGAGCTGTTGGTGCGGCTTCCCGACACCACCTCCACTCAGAACACAGAAGAACTCTCTGAGGACGAATGGGGAGCCGTATTGGATATTATCCACATAGCCGTCGACCGATTGGTAGAATTTCGCAAACAAGAAGGTAAGGCTCTCTACGACAAATTCACTCAAAATATCGATAAAATAGAGCAACTCATGAAAAGTATTGAGCCGTTCGAAAAAGGACGCGTGGAGAAAATACGCCAACGACTGGAAGAACGGTTAAATGAGTTAAAAGGAGTTGACTATGACCGGAACCGTCTGGAGCAAGAACTTATCTATTATATAGAAAAACTTGACATCAGCGAAGAAAAACAGCGGCTTTCCAATCACCTGAAGTATTTCAGGGAAACCATGAGCGATGGACAAGGACAAGGCAAAAAACTAGGATTCATCGCGCAGGAAATGGGGCGCGAAATCAATACCACAGGCTCGAAAAGCAATCAGGCAGAAATGCAAAACATCGTCGTAATGATGAAGGACGAGCTTGAACAGATAAAAGAACAGGTGCTGAACGTTATGTAACCCCGTCTGCCATCATACCATGGCGAATTACATATTCCACGCAGCACGTTAAGGCGTCAAAATGCACCCCATAAGAAGCCACCATTCATAAACCTGAAATTCACAGAAATGCCATGAATGACAAACATTCTGACAAACAATTCCTCCCCAAGGGAAAAGTCCTTATTTTTTCAGCTCCTTCCGGATCAGGAAAATCAACTATCATCAACTATCTGATGCAACAAGGCTTAAACCTGCATTTCTCCATATCGGCCACCAGCCGTCCCCCCAGAGGGAAGGAACAGCACGGAGTAGAATATTTCTTTCTGAGCCCCGAGGAATTCCGCAGCCGGATCGAACACGGTGATTTCCTTGAATATGAAGAAGTTTACCACGACAGGTTTTATGGCACACTTCGTGAACAAGTGGATGCTCAATTAAACCGCGGCGAAAATGTTGTTTGCGACGTCGATGTATTGGGCGGACAGAATATCAAAAAGGCATACGGAAACAATTCCCTCAGCCTTTTTATCCAGCCCCCCTCCATACAAGCCCTGCGAGAACGATTGGAAAGCAGAGGCACCGATGCACCGGAAGTCATCGAAGACCGTCTTGCACGTGCCAAATTTGAATTGTCCTTTGCCCCCCGCTTCGACCACATTATCATTAACGATGATTTGGAAACAGCGCAGAAAGAAGTTCTGAAAATCGTAAAAAATTTTATTGAACTCTAATGAAGAGAACTGCAATTTTTGGTGGCTCATTTAATCCCATACACAAAGGCCATTTGGGCATAGCAAAAGCCATAATCGATGCCGATGCTACCGATGAATTATGGCTAATGGTGTCCCCCCAGAATCCACTGAAGCACCAGAACGACCTATTGCCGGAAAATTGTCGTTTACAAATGGCAAAAGCCGCGGTGAAGGATATGGAAAGAGTAGAAGCATCCGACTTCGAGTTCCACCTGCCTCGACCATCATACACATGGAATACCATGAACGAACTAGAACTGGCATATCCGGAATGCCAGTTCTCGCTCGTTATTGGCGCTGACAACTGGTACGTGTTTCACAAATGGGCACACCATATAGAATTACTGGAAAAATACCCGCTCATTATTTATCCACGAGAGGGATATCCCATTGATTCTAAAACTCTCCCTGAATCTGCAATATTAATAGACGCGCCCTTGTTTCCTTGGAGCTCGTCTCAAATCAGAGAAGCACTAAAGAAGGGTGACATCGTAAACAATATGCTCTCCCCTGAAACACTGCAGATTATCAGAGCGAACCAATATTATGCAGAATAACAGCAAACGAGACAGACCAGCCATTCAGTTGTATGCGGAACGCTTATAGCTACGGAATAATTGGCTTTTGACACCCCTAAAAAATAAGTATAACTCAAAAGCAAATTAAAAGCACTTTCTGTATATTCTGATTGTAGCGCACCAAGATACACGCCACTGACATCAAGGCGTTCCTCCCCTGCAAGAATGCTGTAAGCATTTTATCATACCATTTTTTCAAAACCTATCCGTATACACATATCAACAAACAGTCCTAATAGATATTTAACGCCGGCAAAAGCAAGGACCTCATGTAAACAAAGCCCACGGCATTTCTACATTTTGCAAGATTTTATAAGAGACATAAGGTATTTTCCCCTCTTATTGCATTAATAAACCTTAATATTAAGGCAATAAAAAGAATTTTGTTACTTTTTGTGCTTTTTATTCAGACTTTATTTTTACTTTTGGGAAACCTACTCAAACATTAAAGACACGACACAATCAGCCTTTTCATAAGCTCAATTTTATCGCTGTCGGAAAGTAGATATGTCTAACTTAATCAATCTGCTATTATGAGAACCAAAGACATTTTAGTAGCCTTGGAGGCTAAGCACCCCGGTGAAAAAGAATATTTACAAGCCGTACGGGAAGTGTTGCTTTCCATTGAAGATGTATATAATGAACATCCAGAGTTTGAACGCGCCAAATTAATAGAGCGATTGGTTGAACCCGATAGGATACTGACTTTTCGCGTACCCTGGGCCGACGACAAAGGAGAAATCCATGTCAATTTAGGATATCGCGTCCAGTTTAACAACGCCATAGGGCCATACAAAGGCGGAATCAGATTTCATCCCTCTGTAAACCTCAGTATTCTAAAATTTTTAGGATTCGAACAAACATTCAAAAATGCCCTGACAACTCTCCCGATGGGTGGAGCCAAAGGAGGTTCAGACTTCTCGCCACGCGGACGTAGCGATGCAGAAATCATGCGCTTTTGCCAAGCATTCATGTTAGAACTTTGGCGGAATCTTGGTCCCGACCAGGACGTTCCAGCTGGAGACATCGGCGTTGGAGGACGTGAAGTCGGCTATATGTATGGTATGTACAAAAAACTTCAACGAGAACATACCGGCACCTTTACCGGCAAAGGCTTAGAATTCGGCGGTTCCATTTTACGACCGGAAGCAACTGGTTTTGGAGCTCTTTACTTTGTGAATCAAATGCTTGCTGACTTAGGGTATGACATCGCCGGAAAGACTATTGCTGTCAGCGGCTTTGGTAATGTGGCCTGGGGAGCCGTAACAAAAGCAACCCAGTTGGGAGCAAAAGTGGTTACCCTAAGCGGACCAGATGGCTATATATATGACCCCGACGGCGTTTACGGTGAGAAAATCGACTATATGCTGGACCTTCGCCTCTCTGGAGAAGATATTGTTGCCCCCTACGCGGAAAAATATCCCAACGCAATATTTGTACCCAATCGCAAACCATGGGAAGTTAAAGTAGATATAGCCCTACCCTGCGCCACCCAAAATGAATTAGACGAAAATGACGCCAAAACATTGGTAGCCTCCAACGTACGATGCGTAGCCGAAGTCAGCAACATGGGATGTACCGCAGAAGCAGTTGACTATTTCATAGCCAACAAGGTGCCTTTTGCCCCCGGAAAGGCTGTCAACGCAGGAGGCGTAGCCACTTCTGGACTAGAAATGACACAAAATGCGATGCACATCAGTTGGACGGCTGAAGAAGTTGACAAGCGCCTCCATCAAATCATGTCGGACATTCATGAACAATGTGTCCGCTATGGGCGTACGGCAGACTATACGAACTACGTCAAAGGTGCCAACATAGCCGGTTTCATGAAGGTGGCACGTGCCATGATGGCACAAGGACTTGTTTAACCTTAGGGAAATCACAACAGTCTGCCCATCTTATATATCATACATCAGCCAGTTCGTAATACCACTTACGTACTGGCTGATTTTTTATTCTAAAATTATAACAGCACTGCAACAACGCAACAATTCACGGCCACTCCAAAACTTCTATCGCATCAAAAGGAAAATTACATAAAGACAGAAAAGCCCAAAGAAGCCGTTTTCACTTGTCTTCAACATGCCACACTCGAAAAAAACAGAGGAGCACATCCAATTCAATTCTCGACTATCTTCAGGCTTTTCTGCAAAATAGCTTTTATTTACTTTTTCTTGTACCGCTTGTTCAGTCCAGCAATAACATCCGCGGTTATGTCCAATGCCTTATCCGCCAAAAGAATATTACCGCCGACCTTACTGAAAATCATCGTATACTTGTGCGTCTGATTATATTCAGAAAGGAAACTGGTGAGTGAATCCTGCAATGCAGCATTGAATTTGAGTTGTTCATTTCCCAATTCCTGCGCATACTGCGCCTGTTTCTGCTCTAATTGCGCCTGACGCTCCATCAATGATTTTTGTTCATTTTCGGCCTCAGCCTGTGAAGCGAACTGCCCGTTCTTAGCCTTTTCCTGAAATTTTGCTGCAGCATTCTGCAAATTGGCTCCCAAACGGTTTAATTCTGAATCATACTTTTTACTTTTAGCTTCCAACGCAGCTTTTGTATCAATAAAATACTGATAACTTTTCTCCAAAGAATCAAGTTCCACATAAGCGAACTTCACGTTTTGGCCTGTCTGGCTCTGGGCCGGTACTGCGTTGGTAGAAACGGCATCGGCCGGCTTCTGGCTTCCGCCACCGCAACCGACAAACAGAAGGGAGGCGCCCAAAAGACTGACGCCGGCAATGTTCTTAATCTGCATAATTTTATATTTTAATTGATTATTAATTCGTTTTACTTTCCACCATGTCTCTCACTAACACGATTCGGATTTTTCTGACGCTCGCGTGCATCCATTGATTGCACGCAATGAATCCCCTTTTTGTTGAGGGACTTGTTTCCATCTATATGCATATTGACAAATTTTCTGCCAAAAAATAATTTTATGCAAAATAAAGCAATGGCGACAGCAATGAGCCCCACTATTATCAAAAACGGCTTTAGCATATACTTATCATATTACGGATTGCCATAAAAGACATTTACAATCAGTTTACAAAGATACTCCTATTTTTGGAAATACAAATTGTTGATATATTTTTATTCTGAAATCACGTGAGTTCGGTAGAATTATTTATCCCCGGGCAGAGATCATTGTATGCTATTGCCGCATCACGGCTTCACAATCCTACCGACAGAAAATCCTAAAGTACCGTTAGAAAATTCTGTCAGTATTTTAGTTTTTACGAAAGTACTGACTGTTTTTCTCCAGAAAGTCTGGCAATATGTCTTTGCCGTAGTTATACCGAACTCACGTTGAAATCAGGATATTTTCCGGGTTGCGATTAAAACTGACTGACACAAACAAAGTTTCATTTCACCAGATTATATCAATATATCCTCATATCCACTCCATATTAATTAAGCCCAAAATCGTTTTCCAATGGGATTTTTCCGAAGGGCTAAGACCATAACCTGCACATGGAAAGCCATTACCGGACCATAACGAATCGTGAACAAGCCAACCTATCCCTAAAAAACTAAAATCAAAATCCACGACCGGATTTTTAGCAGCCTTTTCCCCCTTTTTTATTACATTCTTATTATCTTTGCAAACATAAAAAAACGGCTGAACCTGGTCTCTAAAAGGCCCGATAACAGCTCTGCCAATAACTTGGCATAAATCACAATTGGTAAATTATTTTTTAAGATGAACACAGAAACATTACGCCCCAAAATAGTTTTCGACTGTTTTGCCGAAATCAACAAAGTTCCACGTCCTTCAAAAAAGGAAGAACAGATGATTGCATTCCTGGAAAAATTCGGAAATCATTTGGGATTGGATACCCAAGTTGACGAAACTGGTAATGTAATCATTCGCAAACCAGCCACACCTGGATATGAAAACCGTAAAACGGTAATACTGCAAAGCCACATGGACATGGTGTGCGAAAAGAATCAGGACAGTGACTTTGATTTCATGAAAGACGCCATCCAGACATACATTGATGGTGAATGGATGAAAGCAAAGGGAACAACACTGGGGGCAGACGATGGAATTGGAGTAGCCATGCAAATGGCTATTTTGAAAAGTAACGACATAGCACACGGACCATTGGAATGCGTTTTTACCCGCGACGAAGAAACAGGACTCACCGGTGCTGAAGGCATGAAACCAGGCTTCATGTCCGGCCAGTTCCTGATAAATCTGGACTCCGAAGACGAAGGACAAATTTTTGTCAGTTGTGCAGGCGGTGCACGTACAGAAGCAACATTCCAATTGAAACGTGAGTCTGTTCCATCCAACTATTTCTTTTTCCGTGTTACTATAAAAGGGCTGACAGGCGGACACTCCGGCGATGACATAAACAAGAACAGAGCCAATGCCAACAAATTATTGATACGTTTCCTGTGTCGTGAGATGGAGAAGACCGACCTTCGTTTGGTTGATATACAAAGCGGTGGACTCCACAACGCTATTCCGCGTGAAGGTTATGCTATTTGCGCTGTCCCCTATGAGTTCAAAGAACAGATTCGCATTGATTTAAATGTACTGGCTGCTGAACTTGAAGAAGAATTTTCTGTTACAGAACCAGACATGCGATGGATTCTGGAAAGCGAAGGAAATCAACCCGATGCATTCGAAAAAGAAGATTGCTCACGCATGTTACTGGCTCTAGAAGCTGTTCACAACGGAGTATTTGCCATGAGTCAGGATATGCCAGGATTAGTGGAAACCTCCTCCAATTTGGCAAGTATCCGCCAGACGGAGCATGCTGTGGTGGTAACAACCAGCCAGAGAAGCAGCGTTGGCAGTGCCCGCGAGAACATGAGTGCCATTGTACGCGCTGCATTCCTGTTAGGCGGTGCAAAAGTGTCGACCAACGAAGGTTATCCGGGCTGGAAAATGAATCCCAACAGCCAAATTCTGAAATTAGCGGTAGAAAGCTATCAACGACTGTTTGGCAAAGACCCCGAGGTGCGCGCTATCCATGCAGGACTGGAATGCGGTCTTTTCAGTGAAAAATACCCTGGATTAGACATGATTAGTTTCGGTCCTACATTACGCGGTGTTCACTCCCCTGACGAGCGCTTACTTATCCCCACAGTGCAATTGGTTTGGGATCACTTGTTGGACATCTTAAAAAACATACCTGCTTGAGTATTGTAAAACATACCAGTTCGAAAAGCAAGCTGCCCCTATTTCTATGGGGCGGCTTCTTGTTGCTTTGTAGCCTGGTGTCGTGCATGAAGGAAGAAGACTACTCCACATCACCTTCCGACCTCTTGCGATTCTCAAAGGATACACTTGATTTTGGTGTCGTTATCAGCGGTCAACCCACACAGACCTACACGTTCATGGTCTACAATCCACACGACAAATCAATACGCATTCCCAGCGTATATTTGCAAGGTGGCACTACTTCCGATTTCCGAGTCAACGTAGACGGTGCCTATTTGGAAAATGGAAACGGCACCGATTTTGAAATTGCATCACACGACAGCATGCGCGTCTTTCTGTTTCTGAATACACCGGAAAGCGATGCCGATCAGCCCATCCCCACAGAAGACAAACTTGTCTTCATCACCCAGGGAGGTGCTCAGCAGGAAGTCGTGCTAAAAGGCAGTGGACAAAGTGTTATCCCCCTCAAAGGAACGATTATCACACGCGATACACTGCTGGATGCCAAACGCCCCTATCAGATTTTTGACAGTCTGGTCGTGGCCGAACAAGCCAACCTGAAACTTGCAGCAGGCGTTCGCCTATATTTCCATCCCAATGCCAGCCTGCTGGTTGACGGAAAGATTGAAGCCACGGGTAGTATCGAGCAACCCGTGACCTTCCGTGGTGACCGCTTGGGAAACATGTTTTCCCAGCAGCCCTATGACCGCATTCCCGGTCAATGGGGAGGTATTATACTACGCGGCAGCAGCTATGGTAACCATCTTTCTTATTGCGACATCCACAGTGGCACATTCGGTATACGCTGTGACTCATCGGACATCTCCATGGAGAAGCTCCGCATAGAAAACAGCATCATACACAATGTCAGTGGAAATGGACTGGCTGTTCGAGGAGCGAATATCTTCGCAGGAAATTGCCAAATTACCAATGCCGGTGGTGATTGTGTGCAATTAATCGGAGGTAATTCCACATTCATCCATTGTACCATTGGACGATTTTACGTTTTTCAAGGTGGTGAAGGCGTTGCACTCAGATTTACAAACGAAGACAACGAAACGCACTTTCCCTTACAAAAGGCAGACTTCCACAATTGTATCATTACCGGCTACGCCGCTGATGAAATTATGGGTACCCCGTCTGACAAATATGATGAGGAAACATTCAATTATCTGTTTAACAAGTGCCTGCTGAACACTCCGGAAATAGAGAACGGACACGCAAACGGATGTCTCTGGGAAACGGATGCAGACCCATATGCACGAGAAAAAAATTTCACGCCCGAATTTGACTTAAAACAACTATTGTTTAATTTCGAACTGGCTCCAACCTCACGTGCTGTCAATAGTGCTGATGCACAAATAGCAAAAGATTATTATCCCACAGACCGTTTGGGACGTAGTCGTCTGTCGGATGATGGTCCTGACCTTGGATGCTATGAAATGTATCCATCAGCAGAAACAAAAAGGACACGATAAAAAACTATTGTAATGGCTATAGCGGAAAAACGAGGAAACAGAAGTTCTTCCAGAAAGAATAAAGCACCCACAACCGACGAATACGGGCACCTGCAACCACAAGAACTTGATTTCGAAAAAGCTGTGCTGGGTGCATTAATGATAGAAAAGGACGCCTATTCACAGGTCAGCGAAATCCTGCGTCCGGAGAGTTTCTATGACACCCGTCATCAGATGATTTACGAAGCTGTTCGCCAACTGAATTTCGAACAAAAACCTGTTGACATCCTAACCGTCACAGCCCAACTGAAAAAGACAGGTTGTCTGGAAGAGGTGGGTGGTCCTTTCTACATCACACAACTCAGTGGCATGGTGTCGTCCTCTGCTCATATAGAGTACCATGCCCGCATTATTGCCCAAAAAGCGACGGCAAGAGAACTGATTACTTACACCAGCAATATTCAGAATAAAGCTTTTGATGCCACACAGGACATCGACGAACTGATGCAGGAAGCAGAAGGAAAACTGTTCGAACTGTCCCAGAGAAACCTAAAGAAGGACTATACGCAAATTGACCCAGTCATCAAGGATGCCTACGAGATGTTACAGAAAGCAGCAGCTCGTAGCGACGGATTGTCAGGTATCTCTAGCGGGTTCACAGAACTGGATAAAATGACAAGCGGATGGCAGAACTCTGACTTGGTTATCCTGGCAGCCCGACCAGCCATGGGAAAAACGGCCTTCGCCTTAAGCATGGCCAAAAACATAGCGGTAGACCAGCATATCCCTGTAGCATTTTTCTCCTTGGAAATGTCGAATGTGCAATTAGTCAACCGTTTGATTGTAAATGTCTGCGAAATTACTGGTGAAAAAATCAAGAGTGGACAACTTGCACCCTATGAATGGGGACAATTGGACTATAAAATCAGCGAACTTTACGGAGCCCCCCTCTTTGTGGACGACACCCCCTCCCTCTCTGTTTTCGAATTGCGCACCAAGGCACGACGGCTGGTACGCGAACATGGCGTCCGATTGATTATGATTGACTACCTGCAGCTAATGAATGCATCTGGTATGAATTTCGGCAGCCGACAAGAAGAAGTATCCACCGTGAGTCGCTCGCTGAAAGGACTTGCCAAGGAACTGAACATTCCCATACTGGCTCTAAGCCAGCTGAACCGTGGAGTGGAAAACCGCGAAGGAAACGAAGGTAAACGACCACAGTTAAGCGACCTTCGCGAATCCGGTGCCATAGAACAGGATGCGGATATGGTAGTTTTCATTCACCGACCGGAATATTATCACATCTATGTAGACAGCAAGGGCAACGATTTACGAGGAAAGGCAGAAATCATCATCGCCAAACACCGTAACGGTGCAGTAGGCGATGTATTGTTGACCTTTAGAGGAGAATATGCCCGATTCCAGAACCCAGACGACGATGCAACTGTGCCCATGCCTGGTGAAAGCGGTATAGGCGGAGAAATGATTGGAGGTAATGCGCCCATGGGTGCTGACCATTTTACTACACTACCTCCGGACTCCATGCCGTTTGCCCCACCCGCAGCCGATGCTCCTTTCTAAGAAGAATCAAAGCCAGCAATAACAAAAATAAGATAGGCATCATACAATAAAACAGTTTTGGTCACGTTATAAAAAATTAAATAGACGAAACGAATTTATGATAGAATATTTAAGAGGAACAATTGATGAACTGACTCCTACAATAGCTGTATTGGACTTAAATGGCATAGGTTACCAATTGTTCATCTCCCTGAATACCTATTCAGCAATTCAAGGAAAAAAAGAGATCAAGCTCTATGTTTACGAAGTTATTCGGGAAGACGCTCATTTGCTTTACGGATTTGCAGAAAAGGTGGAACGTGAACTGTTCCTGCAGCTCATAAGCGTTTCAGGAATCGGAGGTCAAACCGCAAGGATGATCCTGTCAGCCTTTACCCCGAGCGAACTGACTGGCATCATCAGAGATGAAAACGTGCGTATGCTGAAAAGCGTAAAGGGCATTGGACCTAAAGCAGCACAACGCATCATTGTTGATTTGAAGGACAAAATTAAATTAGATTTTGGAGAGAACCCAACCGGAAATGCCACAGGTTCCGCCGTTATAGGAACCGTTTCCCGCGAGACAATAGAAGAAGCGGTAGCTGCATTAACCATGCTTGGATTTCCTCCAGCCCCCACTCAGAAGGTCGTTCTCCAAATTGTACAAAACGATGCTTCACTGCCTGTGGAGCAAATTATTAAACAGGCATTAAAAATGCTATAGCCAGAACCTTATAACGGCATCAGAACTCCAAATTCATGAAAAGTAAGGTCTCTCACAAAATCATATCCTTAATAATATGCCTGCTGATCATTGTCATTTCAACAGGTGCAAGGAATTATGCCGCTTCACCGTTGCTGCCTTCAACGTCAGAAATACAAGATGAGCCAGAAGATACCATAAAAAGTCGTTTTAAGGTAAAAAAGACCTCTGCAGAAAGTGAAGATGACGTAGTAAAGAAAAGTGGGGATTTGAAAGACCCTGAGAATTTGCAGTCTGATGTTTTTTATGATGAACAAACACAAACCTATCGTCTAGGAACAAAGTTAGGCGAAAGTTTCCTGAACGTTCCCATGTTTATGACAAAAGAGGAATATCAGGAATGGAGTTTGCGACGTTCTGTCAATGAATTTTTCCGCAACAAGAACTCTGAAGAGTTCAAGCAAAACGGTAAGGATAAATTTGACTTTACCGACATGAAATTTGACTTGGGACCAGCAAGTAAAATTTTCGGTCCTGGTGGAGTACAAATCAAGACACAAGGTTCTGCTGAATTGAAAATCGGTGCCAATACTCGCTTTGTTGATAATCCATCACTTTCTGAAAGAAACCGGAAAGTTTTTGGATTCGATTTTCAGGAAAAAGTCAACATCAACCTCAATGGAAAAGTGGGTGATAAAGTCAATATGGATTTTAACTACAACTCTGATGCTACATTTGACTTTGACGCACAAAACCTAAAATTACGTTATGAAGGCAAAGAAGATGAAATAATCAAACTCGTGGAAGCCGGAAATGTTTCATTGCCTTCCAATTCGTCGCTCATCAGAGGAGCCAGCTCGCTTTTCGGCATCCGAACAGACCTGCAGTTTGGCAAGTTGAACCTACAGACCATCATCTCTCAAAAGAAGTCAAGCAGTAAGAGTGTACGCTCACAGGGGGGGGTACAATTGACGAATTACGAAATTTCGGTTGCAGATTATGATGACAACCGACACTTTTTCCTGGCACAATATTTTAGGGAACATTATGATGACAATATGTCTCAGTTACCCAACATTTTGTCCGGCATTACCATCAACCGCATAGAAGTTTGGGTAACCAACAAGACTGGAGCGACCAGCAACACTCGTAACATTTTAGCTTTTACTGATTTAGGAGAACAGAGACATATCAGCAATCCGCTATGGACACCCGGTGCAAATGAAGTTCCCAGCAACGCATCGAACTCTCTGTATGGAACGCTGACAACCTCTTTGACTGGTGCACGTGACATTTCTCAGGCAAACTCCATATTAGAAGGCGCCGGCATGCTGGGAGGCCAAGATTACGAGAAACTGGAAACAGCGCGCCTACTGAATTCTTCTGAATATATTCTGAACAGTTCTCTTGGATATATCTCGCTACGTTCCACCTTACAAACCGACCAGGTTTTGGCTGTAGCGTTTGAATATACTTACCGCGGACAATCATATCAGGTCGGCGAGTTTTCTACGGACATGAAAGATAACAAAGTTACGCTTTTTGTTAAATCATTGAAGAACACGGCCAACACCCCTCAAATGGGTAACTGGGATCTGATGATGAAAAATGTCTATTCGTTGGGAGCCAGCTCTGTACAAAAAGATAAATTCAAGTTGGATATCAGCCTGCTGAACGACACCAGTGGTGTTTACGTATCTTACTTGCCAGAACCTGGACTAAAAGAGAAGAAAATTCTTTCTTTGGTTGGTTTGGACCGACTGGACAACAATAACAAACGTAACCCCAACAGTTACTTTGATTTTGTCGAAGGTTACACCATCGATGCTGCCAACGGAAGAATATATTTCCCTGTGGTTGAACCATTTGGTGAACATCTTTCTAAAGTCATCGGCAATCCCGAAGTGGCAGAACGTTATATATACCAAGAATTATATGATTCAACCAAAATTGTAGCTAAACAGATTGCTGAAAAAAATAAATACATCATTACGGGAGAATACAAGGCATCCAAAAATGATGAAATCCAATTAGGTGCAATGAACATACCTCGTGGTTCAGTAGTTGTTACTGCAGGAGGCATGACTCTAATGGAAGGCTCCGATTATACCGTCGACTACTATTCTGGAATAGTAAAAATTCTGAACCAAAGCATACTTGATGCAGGCACGCCCGTCAATGTTAGTCTGGAAAGCGACACTGACTATGGTTTGCTACGCAAAACAATGGTAGGTTTCAACTGGCAATACGACTATTCCAAAAATTTCCAATTCGGTGGTACACTACTGCATCTTTCAGAGAAGCCACTAACCACCAAAGTGGCCATGGGAAGCGAACCGCTTAACAATACGATTTGGGGCCTCAACATGTCCTGGAAAAAACAGAGTCAGTGGCTGACCAATATGCTTGATAAAATTCCCATTCTGGAATGTACTGCACCATCAAATATCAACTTTACTGCAGATGTTGCCCAGTTAATTGCTGGCGCGAACAAACATTCGCAGGGTAATGCATCGTATATTGACGATTTTGAAAATGCCAAGAACTGTATAGATATCTCCAATCCAATGGAGTGGTCACTCAGTTCAGTCCCCTCCATGTTTCCCGAATCAAAACTGAGCAATGACTTACGTTATGGATACAATCGCGCCCTACTCGCGTGGTATTATATTGATCCGCTTTTTACGCGTCGCTCTTCCTCTTTGACACCGTCCCATATCAAAGGAGACTTAAAACAGTTATCGGACCCGGACGTGCGTGAGGTTTATCAAAACGAGTTATTCCCGAACAAAAGCATTAATTTTCAAGAATCCTCAACTCTTAACGTCCTGAATTTGGCGTATTATCCCAATGAGCGCGGCCCGTATAATCTGGACCCATCCTTGGATGCCGACGGACACTTGCTGCAGCCGCAATCAAGATGGGGAGGCATGATGCGTAAACTGGATGTCAATGACTTCGAAAACGCAAATATCGAGTACATTGAATTCTGGCTGATGGATCCTTTCATCAAAGCAAGGGAAAATGGCTGGAGTGTATCCGGAGATTTGTACTTCAACTTGGGAGAAGTGAGTGAAGACATTCTGAAAGACGGTAAGAAATTCTACGAAAGCGGACTGCCTGTTGACGGAAATTCCAACCAATATTCCACAACAGTTTGGGGACGCGTACCAACGCAGAACAGTATTACTTATGCCTTCAATACACAAAGCAACGCCCGCCAAATGCAGGATGTCGGCTATAACGGCTTGACAAGCGAACAAGAGAAAGAATTCCCCGCATACCGTGATTATCTCTCACAAATTCGAGGAAAGGTTCGGCCCCAAGTATATGATTCCATACTGCTTTCTCCGTCTGCCGACAAATTTCACTATTTCCGTGGTAGCGATTACGATAAGATAGAAGCTTCCATTTTGGACCGCTATAAGTATATCAATAATCCCAACGGAAACTCCGTGGACTCAGAGCACTCCCCGGAAAGTTACAGCACGACATATAAAACGACACCAGACGTTGAAGACATCAACCAAGATTATACGCTTAACGAATACGAAAAGTATTATCAATATCGCGTTCGGATATCACCGGAAAATATGGAAGTGGGCCAAAACTATATTGTAGACCGCCGACAAGCCCGTGTGCCTTTACGCGATGGAACAACGACAGAGGTTAACTGGTATTTATTCAGAATTCCACTCAACCAATATGAGAAAAAAGAGGGGAACATCAATGATTTCAGTTCCATCCGTTTCATGCGCGTGTTCATGACTGGCTTCAACCGCCCCATTGTCCTGCGTATGGCAACTTTCAATCTTGTGTATGGTGAATGGCGCGAATACGAGCAGGCCTTATACACGGGGAAATCACCAGACGTCAGCGGTACGGTAAGTGTTTCGGCCGTCAACTTTGAGGAGAACAACGAAAAGCAACCTGTCAATTACGTCATCCCGCCAGGCATCAGTCGAGTAGTCGATCCCGGCCAACAGCAACTGTTGCAAAATAACGAACAAGCCTTGGCCATGACGATTGAACAGTTAGCTTCGGGCGATGCACGAGCTGTATATAAAAACACCAACCTGGACCTGCGACGCTACAAGCATCTGCAGATGTTCACCCATGCAAATGCACTACCCGGTGACAAAACTTTGGAAGACGGACAAACCAGCCTATTCATACGTTTAGGTTCAGATTACAAAAACAACTTCTACGAATATGAAATCCCCTTGGAGGTAACCCCTGAAGGATACTATGCCAACTCCAATGCGGGAGCAAGAGCCGTATGGCCTTCATCCAATATGCTGGATATAGACCTGTCACTGTTCACATCGTTGAAGCGCAACCGGAACAAGCAGAAGTCCTTGGGTATCGTCGGCTATAACCAGCTATATACCGAATATGATCCCGATAAACCCAAAAATAAAATCAGCGTAATGGGTAACCCATCCTTAGGAGAAGTACGTACCATCATGATTGGTGTCCGGAACAATTCACGTGCCGTAAAAAGCGTCGAAGTATGGGCCAACGAATTACGTCTGCAACAATTCAGCAACAAGGGAGGATGGGCCGCTCAAAGTTCACTGAATCTTCAGTTATCCGATTTTGCAACGGTCAATCTTAGTGGACACCTCGAAACTGAAGGATTTGGTGGCTTGGAAGAAAGTGTATCGCAACGTCGCAATGATAATCTTTATCAATACAGCATAACGACTAATTTGGAAGCCGGACGTTTTCTTCCGGAAAAAGTAAAGCTAAAAGCGCCTCTATACTATTCATACAGCAAGGAACGGATTGTCCCTCAATACAATCCGCTGGATACCGATATGTCTATGGAGGAAGCTTTGAACGGACTGGCAACAGAGCGGGAACGTGATTCTCTTCGTAACATCGCTGAAAATGTAACCGTCAACAGAAATTTCAGTCTGACGGGAGTCAGATTTGACATTGCTACCAAGCGTCACCCCATGCCTTACGACCCAGCAAACTTTACCTTTGGATATGCACATAGTAGCCGCCATACTTCCGGTGAAACGACAGCTTGGGAAAAGGACGAAAACTGGAAATGGAATTTCGGTTACAATTATACGCCCAACTATAAACCATTTGAGCCCTTCAAGAACAATCAAAGCAAAAGCAAATGGATGCAGTTCATAAAAGAATTAAATTTCAACTATCTTCCTCAAAATGTTGCGTTTAATTCTGATATCATTCGCAACTATTATGAACTGCAGGAAAGAGACGTTGAAAACTTAAACAACCATTCCCTCCCATTAAACTGGTCCAGCGATTTCCTCTGGAACCGCAGTTTCACTCTGCGCTGGGATTTGACCAAGAATATGCACATGAATTTTGCATCAGGCACCAGCGCCGAAATAGAGCAACCTTATACCGCAGTTAACAAAGATCTATATCCTGACCGTTATGCTGCCTGGAAGGATTCCGTATGGCAAAGTATCTTCCAATTGGGTGTTCCTTTAACCTACCAGCAAACCTTTGATGCCTCATGGCAATTGCCACTAAATAAAATTCCTGTTTTCGATTGGGTAACAAGCGATGTAAAATACAGTGCTACTTATAACTGGACACGTGGAGCTGATTTGGACGACGGCACTTCGATGGGACATACCATCACGAATTCACGCTCAATAAATGGTAATATGCGTTTTAAGTTGGAAACGCTGTACAACCATGTCCCGTTTCTCAAGGCGGCGAACCGTAAATTCGCTGCTCCCCCATCGTCTTCATCCAAAAACAAGAATGAAAAGAAAGTCTTCACAAAAACGATACAACTTCAAAGTGACACAACGATATCCATCAAACATAATCAAAGAACTAAACTTCTGAGAGTAACCGCTATACGCACAGATGGAAGCCGATACCCCATCCGTTACCGCGTTGACGACTCCAATAACATTACCCTACTGTCAAAAGATACCGTCAACATTAAGCTAACCGTAGCGCCGCGGCGCAGGAAAGAGGATCAAGGTTGGTATAAAGCCCTACAATTAACCTCACGCTTAGCCATGTCAGTACGCAGTTTTAGCATTAGCTATACTAATAATTATAACATGGCTATTCCAGGCTTTCTGCCGCAAGTGGGCGATGTATTCGGCCAACGAAACAGCGGTGGGCTTCAACCGGGCCTTGATTTTGCCTTTGGCATGGTAGGCGACAGCTACATCGAACGGGCTGCACGACGCGGCTGGCTATTACAAAGTGACAGCGTGATAACGCCTGCAACTACAGCAGGCACGGAGGACTTGCAGCTGCGTGCTTCTTTAGAACCATTCCGCGATATCAAAATCGAATTAAACGCAAACCGTACAGAGAACCAAAGCAGGTCCATACAGTATATGTTTGAAAGCATGCCCACGACACGAACAGGAAGTTTCAGCATGACCACCATCAGTATCGGCTCTGCCTTTGCCTCTCCAGGAAACGCAGACAACGGATACAAAAATTCTACTTTTACAAAATTTGTTTCACTCCTGGAAACCTATCGCAATAGAGTAGAAAAAAAATATGAAGGCGCAACTTATCCAGAAGGGACCTCACTGGCCGGACAACCCTATTCTCCTGAAAATGGTGCAGTCAACAAATATGGTTCGGAAGTCATGATTCCTGCATTTCTTGATGCCTACACTGCGTCAGGAGGTGGACTGGACATATTCCCGTCGTTGGCACGATTGCTGCCCAATTGGAGTATCACTTATTCTGGCCTGTCCAAATTGCCGAAAATGAAAAAGGTATTTAAGAGTTTTAATCTGAACCACGGATATAAAAGCACGTATGCAGTCGGCGCTTACTCCTCTTATTCCGCCTTCTGCGAATATCTGGGAGGCTGGGGATTCATAAATGACGTAGCCACAGGTTTGCCCGTTCCTTCAGGTATGTATGACGTGTCCACCGTCAGTTTGAATGAGAGTTTCAACCCTCTGTTTGGTGTAGACATGACATTCTTGAATAATCTTACAGCAAAGTTTGAATGGCGCCGCACGCGTGTCCTCGCACTAAGTATGACCTCACAGCAAATAAGCGAGACACGTTCCAATGACTTTGTTATCGGATTGGGATACAAAATTGCCAATCTTAATCTTTTCGCTCCCAAACGGACCGTACGCTCCAAGGGCAAAAAAGGAGAAGATTCGAAAAATGCGAACCAAGGCTTTGCTAACGACCTCAACATGAGATTAGATTTTTCGATACGAAACCAGAGTGCTCTGAATCGTGACATTCCTACCACAATCACACAAGCAACCAGCGGAAACAACGTAATACAAGTCAATTTTTCCGCCGATTATGCACTCAGTCGCTACCTAACGCTGACTGCTTACTATGACAGGCAGTTTAACAAGCCGCTGCTCACGACCAATTCCTATCCCATCAAAACGCAGGATTTCGGAATATCAATCAAATTCATGTTAACACGATAACCACATAATCTCTCACATAATTGTCAAAGGAAGAAATCTTACCAATCTATTGGTAAACCTTCCATATAGTGGGACCTCATACAAAACCAAGCAAAATGAAGCGAACTATTACTAGTATTGCCCTCGCCCTTTCCGTACTATTTTCATGGGCACAGGAAGTTAAATGGTACAATCCTCTGGAAACCGGCTACCCCACTATACAAAATCAAGCATGGCCTTCCGAAAAGCGGCAAAATGCCTTCGACCGCCTGCCCCTCCGTGCCCAAAACACGGTGCGCAACAGTGTCTGGGGGCCTTCCCGACAGTCTGCCGGTCTGTGCATCTCATTCACAACAAATGCGACAAAATTCAAGGTAAAATATGTTGTGCGTGGTGGTCATGCCATGCCCCATATGCCGGCAACAGGTGTTTCCGGCATCGATGTTTATACATTCGACCGCAACGGGAAAGAACTTTGGGTTGCTGGAAATTATGTTTTCGGCGATACTTGTGTCTATACCTATGGAAATGGAAGTACCGGACTCAATTTCGACGGCGGTTCTCAAGTAGAACATACTTATACCCTCTACCTTCCCCTGTACAACGGGATAGAACAGTTGAACATCGGAGTTTCTCCCAATGCCCAATTCCGCTTTGAAGGACAACGCAAAGACAAGCCCATCGTCGCATATGGCACTTCCATATGTCAGGGAGCATGTACCTCGCGTCCGGGTATGGCCTGGACCAACCAGATTCACCGCCGGCTGGATCGCCCTGTTATTAATCTGGGCTTCTCCGGAAATGCCTTCTTTGAAAGCAGCGTGATTAATCTGCTGGCAGAAATTGATGCGAAAGTATATATCATGGATGCCCTGCCCAACGCGGCAGGAATCCAACCTCGAGAAGCACTTATAGACACAATAGCCAAAGCCGTTCGGCTATTACGAAATAAGCGTCCCAACGTGCCCATTCTGCTTGTGGACCACTTGGGTTATCCACATGGAGAAACCAACGGCATGTTCAAACTTAAAGAACTGTATGGTAACAAAGCACAGCAGGAAGCTTATCACCGTTTACTAGCAGAAGGCATTACAGATTTGCACTATTTATCCACCACCCAACTCTCAATGTCACCGGAAGCAACCGTCGAAGGAATACATCCGTCTGACTACGGAATGGTGATTTACGCCAATGCCTATGAACGTAAACTGCGCGAAATATTAAAAGAGCCCTTGGGAGAAAGGGTAACGACACGCCCGGTACGCCAATCACGTGATAATTACAATTGGATGGAACGGCACCATCAGGTCATTTCCACAGGCACGACGAAAACACATTTCAAACGGGCCATCATCGGTAATTCGATCATACACCATTGGGGAGGAAGTCCCGCCTTCGGCATACATCGCGGCGAACAGGTTTGGAACCAATATCTGGGCGACAGCACACTCAACTTGGGATTTGGCTGGGACCGGATTGAAAATGTACTTTGGCGTGTGTATCACGATGAACTAAACGGTTGGGATGCAGAAAAAATTTTCTTGAAAATTGGAACCAATAATCTAAGTGTTGGACACTCAGATTCTGAAATCCTCGACGGGTTGCAAACTTTGATTGAAGCCATCACACTCAGACAGCCCAAAGCTCAACTTATTCTTTTAGGCATACTTCCACGGAAGGATATGGAAGCACGAATAAAACAATTAAACGTAAAAATATCCAATCTCTGTAAACGTTTGGATGTAGAATTCCGTAATCCAGGCATCCGCCTGCTCCAAGGTAACGGTCTAATCAATCCTGCTTTTTTCGTAGACGGGCTACACCCCAACAACAATGGTTACTTACAAATAGTTAGAGACTTTCTATGATTCTTCAAAGTCAGGATTAAAACTTGCGCGTATGACTTAATCATCCTACCAATACCCATTGATGTTGCCTATAGTTGTTCATCATAAAGGCCATACGTAAGGTACTCGTGCTCAAAAAAATTATCATGCAAGATGCGAGATACCAGTTATCAATCATTATTAGCTCCAATCGGCCACTAGAAAGAAACGCTTTCTTTTTATGAGAAGATTACTTCTACAGCAATAATAAGAGCAAAAAGTGGACGATTCATCAGCACAGATTTGCAGAAAACAGTCAGTACTTTAGAAAAAACTCTCCTTACTTTTGTTTTTTCTTTCAGTATTTTCGTTTTTTCTAAAGTACTGACTCTTTATACTATGCTCTGAATACAGCTCACGCTACTTCTTATCGGACAAAAAAATCCGCAACCCTTCTATTGTATCAGGGAAATCTAATCCAAATGAGCGCAACTTTTCCAAATCAAGCAACAAGTTACGCGGAGCATCAGCAAAGCGGACATGGTCGGGAATAATGCTCCCTTCTAGCGAGGGCCAACCTAACAGATTTGCAACTGCGCAAAATGTATCAAAAGCATTCAATGAATTTTCGCATCCAAAATTATATATTCCGCCAGGCAATGCCCAACAACTTTCCAACCGTGAAACAACTTCCCACACATTCGTAATACCGCGAAAATCATAGATTGGAACCTTCAACGGACACTCATTCCGACAAGCTGCATCCAGTTGAAATAGTATGTTCCGGTTCAATCTATACGGACTGAATAAGCTGTCATACATCCAAGTCAAGCGTAATCCTACAGCAGACGGCAAAACATCACGGACACACTCCTCCGCCATTAACTTATGCTTGCCATAGACAGGCTGAGGCACTAAAATTTGATTTTCCACGTTTTTTTTAGTTCCAGGCACTCCACTATACACTTGATCGGAACTCATAAAAATCAACTTTGCCCCTACTTCCTGACAGGCCATTGCGATATTGACCGTCCCATCGACATTCACTAAAAGCGATTTCTCGGGATGTGCCTCGGCATATCCTGTATCAGAAATTGCAGCAGTATGTATCACTCGGGACGGACGGTAGCAACGAAAGAAATCTACCACCGCACGTCTGTCGCAAATATCTAAATCGGCATGCGAACAAGGAATTAATTCATATTTATCAGAGAACCAACTCACACATCGTACGCCCAAAAAGCCCGTTGCACCAGTAACTAATAATCGTTCCACCGTCCTATTTACTGAATCCCCCGTTTATGTAAATCCGAATTCTGTGTATTATAATGTTTAGCCAATCCACCTTCACTGGTTTCACGATAAAGCGAAGGTAAGTCATGACCTGTCTGCTTCATAACTTCAACGGCCCGATCATATGAAATCCGATGTTCGCCCTCTGCATATGTTGCATAAATATTAGCATCCAATGCCCTGGCCGCAGCATGTGCGTTCCGCTCAATACAAGGGATTTGAACCAATCCACAAACAGGATCACATGTCATGCCAAAATGGTGTTCCAATCCCATCTCTGCAGCATATTCCGTAGTTGCCAAGCTTCCTCCAAACATATAATTCGCAGCAGCGGCAGCCATGGCACACGCAACACCGACCTCTGCCTGGCATCCGGCCTCTGCTCCCGATATGGATGCACGTGACTTTGCAATATTTCCCACTAAACCCGCCGTTGCCAACGCATGCAAAATCCGTTTCTCGGAAAAATTGCGGGATTTGGCCAAATGGTACAACACAGCCGGAACAACACCACAAGAACCACACGTAGGAGCCGTAACGATTTTACCTCCGGAAGCATTTTCCTCGGTCACTGCAAGTGCATAAGAAAACACCAATCCTCTTGTCTGCAAGTTGGAACTATATCCTTGAGCTTTTATAAAATAATACGGCGCCTTCCGTCGCAAATTCAGTCCGCCCGGGAGTACCCCCTCATGCTCAAGTCCACGTTCGACAGCTTCTTGCATAACCTTCCATACCTCGGAAAGATAATCCCAAATATCGCTCTCCTCGCAATAATCCACATATTCCCAGTATGAGCGCCCGCGTGTCTCACACCAGTTCATAATGTCGTACAAATGATCCAGCTCATATATATCTGGTGTTTCATCCTTTTCCTCTCCTTCAACAACCAAGGCACCACCTCCCACACTGAACACAATCCAAGGTTCTTCCAAAGTCGCACCATCAGCGTCCACAACTTCAAATTTCATCCCATTAGGATGATAAGGCAAAACAATTTCCGGACACCACACGATTTCAGTCCGCTCTTCTCCCAACACTTGATTAATAGCCCAATCTGTCAAATGGCCCTTCCCGGTTGCAGCCAAACTTCCATATAGGGTTACCCGAAACTTGGCAGCAAACGGATGTCGGGACAAAAACTTTTCCGCTGCAGTACGCGGTCCCATGGTATGGCTACTCGACGGCCCTTGTCCGATACGATACAACTCCTTCAGGCTTTTCATATATCGATATATTTTCTAACTATTATATATTCCGTTATCCTAAACTTAATATACTCTGAATTAACTCTCTACGGCAATCAATCCCCTACGATATGCAAGCAACAATTTCTCCAAATCAGCAATTTGAGTACGCAGTTCACGCCCGATATCCGTATTGCTCACCATCTCACGCTTACCCATCATCTCCACAATCTGCGTAGTGCTTTGAATGTCGGTGCCATTCAAAATAGCCTCCTCCGTTGACTCAAAGGGAGCATGTTGCACAAGTTCAAAACCACGGCTATGGTATACCAAAGTATATCCCGCAATTCCGGTCTGACTATGATAAGCTTTGGCAAATCCTCCATCAATCACCATCAAGCGTCCTTCTGCTTTAATCGGATTTTCTCCCTTTCCTGCACGCACAGGAACATGCCCATTTATGATATGCCGATGCTTTCCCTTGACACCAAACTCATCCATAATGGAATCACATACGGCAGCAGAATCCCTCAACTTATAATACCACCCCTTTTCCTCCCGGTGAGTTTCCTTGTCCTCAATAAAGTAACGCTCAAAAGTCGCCATCTTCGATTTGTCAAATAAGGGTGAATCCGGACCGCTCCACAAATACCAGAAATAATCACGAGCCTGATTACGTTCCTCGGTATCTGCATCATCGTCAAAGGCTGTACGTACCAACTGGTCTATTCGTTGCAATAACTCTTTTCCTTTCACCTTAACATCGCCAACCTGGACTTCACGCATCGAACCATCTTCGTTCAGTGGAACAGATGCATGAAAAAGAAGATTTGAATTATAGATACCATACATGCTGCCATGCTGGAGAAGGAATGCCACATGCTTCTGCAAACGCTCGCTTATTAAAAAAGAATGTTTTAAGCGTTGCATTAAATCAGCTTCCTCCGGCGTCAATTCATTCGGATGGTCCTTATCAATCGTCGGAAAATAGGAATCAATCAATTTATACTCTTTGCCATTCAGCAGCACTACGCCACGCTCTTTATCTATACATGATAACAAACACCTGTCGTTCATGTTCCATTCCGGATGAGCAACATATAACTGCCCTTCCAGTTTCAATTGGATGATGGCTATCGCTTTATGCATCTGGGCAATTAAGCGCACCGTCTTATCATTCAAATCCGGACGGCCACCTTCGAGTATTTGAGGAACAAAGATATCACATGGATCATCCTTATAGGTCTCCATCGCAAAAGTTGCCAAAGGCACCATATTTATGCCATAGCCCTCCTCAAGGGTTTGCGTATTCGCATACCTCAAAGACATGCGGAGCACACCTGCTATACTACATAAATTGCCTGCAGCAGCGCCCATCCATAACACATCATGATTTCCCCATTCTATATCCAAATGATGATAATTACACAAATGTTCCATAATGCGATGCGCACCAGGACCACGGTCAAATATATCACCAAGGATATGCAAACGATCTATGCTCAAGCGTTGAATCAGGTAGCACAATGCAACGATAAAATGATCCGCACGCCCCGTACCTATTATTGTCTGAACTATCACATTGAAATAAGCCTGCTTATTATACACGTCCGCGGACTCATGCAACAATTCCTCTATTATATACGCATATTCCTCAGGCAAACTTTTCCGCACTTTCGAACGAGTGTACTTGGAAGAGACGGTACGACAAACCGTAATTAACTGATTTAATGTTGTCTGATAATAATCATTCAAATCATTGTCCGTTTGCTTGACTAATTCCAGTTTTTTCTCTGGATAATAAATCAACGTACACAAATCCTTCATCTCCTTTTCCCGGAGCGTGCTACCAAACAAGTCATTCACCTTTCGTTTAATATTGCCGGATGCATTCCTTAACACATGAAGAAAAGCCTCATCTTCTCCATGTAAATCAGCCAAAAAATGCTCTGTCGGTTTCGGAAGATGAAGAATGGCTTCCAAATTGATAATCTCCGTAGTAACACTCGACACCGTGGGAAAATCCTTTGACAACAAGCGAAGATACCGTAAATCTTCTTTCACGCCCTTTATAGATATGTGAGGTTTTGCCATAGGTAATATATATTGTTTTCCACAAAAGTAATTCTAATTTTTGACATAGCAAGTAGGACATCTGCCCCAAATCTTCCTTTTTCTTATAATTAAAGAAATGTGAACTCCCGATACCATCCTTTTTCGGACAATAGAAATAGCAATCAAAATATAACTTTCATTCTCGCCCAACAGGATATATAAAAAAGTGGAGACTCTGTTGTTCACAGGCCTCCACTCATCTATATTAATCATTAATCATCACAGTCACACGCCTATTATATGAAAATGGCGCAATATCATCAACTCCTCCTTTCGCTTTAATTTCCATCTGGTCGCGCGAAACACCCATTTTGACAAGTTCCTCAGCAACGACCTCGGCTCGCTTTTGAGAAAGTTTTTGATTAAAATCTACACTTCCGGTACGGCTATCTGCATACCCTGTAACTATTACTTTCCTGCCGGTTTGCTTTGCATATTCTGCAACTTCTTTCACATTAACCAGGTCCTTGCGGCTTGCAACCTTAGAAGAGCCAATATTGAAAAAGACTGATACGGAAACAGGACAAAGACGCTCAACGACTGTATCAACTGTAACTTTATTGGTTTCTTTTTTCTCCAACAACTCACGCAAACGTGCATTCTCATCCTGCTGATCCTTTAATGACGCATTCAAAGCTTCCATCTGCTCCTTGTTCATCGCAATTAATGCCTCGACGTCAGGTACTTTTTTCCACTTCGCCTTCCCTATATTGTAGGTTACACCGACAGAAACTCCAATCAGTTTGTCCCAATGCCGCATAGAGGTCTTCGAATATTTTGCCCAGTCATCATCCGATGCCGCATCAAACGAACCTTCCTTCGCGTTCGCATAAACATCTACAAACAACGAAAAGTGGGAAGACAAACGGAAATTATTCAACAATCCAACGTTATACGTTATATCATAATTAGAATTTGTCCAGTTTCTTCCTACGCCTATACCTATATACGGAATGAAATTCCACACCCGCATTTCGTTATAACCAAACAACATGTTTGAAAGATTGAATGTCACATCCTCATGAAGATTCCAATGCTTATAAGAATGATGAATTTCATTACTTACGACACGTTTTGCCCACCCTATTTCAAAATTGGTGCGTAAACCGATACTCGGCGTAAACCACTTCCCCAATGAAAGGTCGAATCCCATAGCACCTCTATCCGAACTGAAAGGATTTTTATTACTATAATTCTCCTGCGAAGTATATGCTGCGTTAAAATCTGCTCCCAGCGAAAAATACCAATTGGACCAAAAGGAATTAATCTCCACCTTATCATGCACAGGAATTTCCATTTCCTGAGCAGATACTACATTTGCCAAGAAAGCAAAGACGATAAATGCAATATATTTTTTCATAACCAACTAATATTTACCTTTTTATAATCCAATAGTCTTCTTAAATAAAAATACAACAACAATTCACAAAAAACTCCACATACAAGCTCTTCAAACTTGCAACTGCCAATGTGATACAAAAATAGCAAAACTCGCTCAAACTAGCGATGATTTGAAAGAATAATATAGCTATAGAAAAATATAAATACCAGAAACAGCTAGCCTAATGAACCCAACAAAAGCCCCTCTGCTTTAAAGTGTCACCACATAGCGATTCGTATTCAATTTACATGCACGCTTCTAAGTGCCGTTCTAACCAAAAAAATTAATCCCGCCAACTAGCGCCTATAAAAACCAATTTTCAACCTGGGACTCAGGAACGACCTTAACGATTAATGCCCCATCCGGCGTCAGGTTGGGATTTGAACTATGAAAGAGCTTGACCAACAAATCTGTCATTTCCTTTACATCAAGCTCCTGACCTACAGGAATAGCAGCCTTATTGGCTAATGAAACTGCAATCAGATGATCTATTTGCTCTTTTACCAAAACTTCCCCCTTTAATGCGTCATCAACTAATCCCTGTATCAAGGAAACAGGGTCCAGTCCCTCTGTACCCGAAGGGATTCCCAAGATAGAAAAACTTCCACCGCCCAATGGAGATATGTCAAAGCCTACTGCAGACAATTGCTCCATGATAGAATCCAGCAATACCGCAGACGAAGGTGACAACGTCAATAACTGTGGGAACAAAAGTCCCTGTACCATTCCTTTCTTATTGTTCAGCCGTTCCTTATATCTATCATATAATACACGAATATGTGCACGATGCTGATCAACAAACAATAGTCCGCCAGGAGTTCTTGCTAAAATAAAACGTCCCAGATATTGTGCCAGCACCACATATTCCACCTCCCAATCCTCTGACTCGTCCTTCGATAAGCCTTCATAAAGTGTTGGATGTGCAGTTGCCGGTGAAATTTCCTCCTGCTCATGCTTTGCATCTACAGAATAAGCCATATCAAATGCAGGTTTCCAGTCGTCCGGTGAACTTGTGCTTGAAGGAAATACTGGAGTAAAAACCCTTTTCCCTGACGACTCTGCTGCCACATCAAAAGGATTATAGTCCGGCTTTATTCTTACTTTCGGTGGAGTCACACTACTTTTGTCGTTGCTGAAAACCGGTATCTGCGGGCGGTTGGCCGTATCAAAATCTATAGTCGGAGTCGCGTTAAATCGTCCTAGAGATTCTCTGACTGCAGCCAACAAAATAGGCCAGATTGCCTGCTCTTCCTGAAATTTGATTTCAGTCTTTGAGGGATGTATATTTACATCAATCTGTCCGGGGTCAATTGTAAAAGAGATAAAATAAGAAACCTGTTCCCCTTCGGGAATCAAACGATCATAGCCAGCCTGTATTGCCTTATTAAAATACGCATGCCGCATAAAGCGACCATTAACAAAGAAAAACTGATGAACTCCTTTCTTTTTCGCACTGTGAGGACTTCCAATGTATCCGTTTACTTTTATCAATGAAGTCTCAACCTTTATAGGAATCAGCTGAGAGTCCATTTTTTTTCCAAAAATATTGAGAATTCTCTGCTTAAAATTTCCTCCTGGCAGATTTTGTAATAGTGTGCTCCCGGAATGCAGCGTAAAACCAACATGCGGATTCGCAAGTGCCACCCGCTCAAATTCCATTAAAATATTACTTAATTCTGTCTGATTGGACTTCAGGAACTTTCTTCGTGCGGGAATATTAAAAAACAGATTTTTAACGATAAAGTTCGCCCCCACAGGACAAGATATCATTTCCTGTTCCTTAACACGGCCTCCTTCTATATTTAAACTTACCCCTAATTCGTCATCAGTTGTTCGCGTTCTCAACTCCACCTGAGCCACTGCAGCAATCGAAGCAAGCGCTTCCCCTCGGAAACCCATGGTCCTCAGTGCAAACAAATCTGCGGCATCCGTAATTTTAGAAGTTGCATGACGTTCAAATGCTAATCGCGCATCGGTAATACTCATGCCCTTTCCATTATCAATGACCTGGATACTCGTTTTTCCCGCATCCGTTATAACTATCTGTACCAAGGAAGCACCAGCATCAATTGCATTTTCAACAAGTTCCTTGATAACAGAAGATGGACGCTGAATCACTTCACCTGCGGCAATTTGATTTGCAACGGAATCTGGCAAAAGACGAATAATATCGGCCATGGGTACTACACTTTTCTGCTGTCAATTATTTCTTCAATCTCTGTAATGGAGCATCTCGACGAATTGTCGCTTTCAACTCCGTTCCTTTTGCCTTACCTCTCCACTCAAATATATCATACTTGTCTTTGGGACGCATATAGTCAAACCAGGCAAAATTTTCCAATTTTGTCCTTTCCGGTGGTGCCATTCCTATAGGATAAAAAGCCCCAATGGCAGAAGGCGACCACAACTTCTTTAATTTTCTATTTTCCATGAACATTCGAAGTTGTGATGTTTCTGTATAATTTTGATATAAAAGGACGCTGTCCTTTTCCATTGGATACTGAACAACATAGACATTACCGTCAACACGGTTCTCATAAATTTCGCCTTGCCTGAAGTATGACTTCATCACCTGCCCTGCAACCTGATTGAAGTGCAACGTATCCACCTGCTCCACCATTAAGGCTTGTCGCTCTACATATACGCTGTCTATAGTAGAATCATTTGCAAAAACATTTATTTCTTCCCCCAAGATCTGACGATTTCCACTCCATAAGACCGGGTCACGATACATCGTCATCTTTCTTGTCTTAGAATTAGCTACCAACGAATCACAAACCGCCTGTACATCCGTCCGGTAGGCTCGCACATGAAAATAGCCATGCATAACCCTATAGACCGAATCCGTTTCCATGTTATAGGAATACATACGAAGAGTATCTGCATGCACAAACAGCGTATCATCGGGATTTGAATAATCCTTTGCCAATGCTCTATCGTAGGCTAGAGCCGTACCGGAAAGTTCATTATACTGGCAAAAGTCTCCTTGCAAGATTTTCTTATTACGCGTATCTTCATAGACAATACTGCTAAACGCCTTCATGACGCCTGTCAACTTATCATAAAAGATACTATCGCCAGTCATCTTTGTGCCTTCATTAAAAATGATTGAACGATTGTACAATTTCGCACGCTCCGTTTCACTGTTGTAATAGCCTAATGTCGTGTATATGCGATTTCGACCGTTAACGATGTTCGACGGACCCAACACCTGAGACCACTTTGTAACATTATCGTAATGTAATGTATCTGAGGTCAAGGTAAACTGCGGATTTGTCAATTTGACACTGTAATTGAATGTTGATTTCCGCGTTGCGGTATAATATTCTCCCCAGTCAGACGTCAGAGTGTTTTCTCCGTCAATCAATTTTCCACCCTCAAAAAAATAGCCCAAACCATATATCCGGTCATAGTTCAGGCTATCCGTTAGCAACACTTGGTTTCTATGACGCATTTCCACTTGATAGCGAACTTGCGCAATTTGAGCATTACCATCATAATATAAATATTTCCCTGTTAAGGATAGAGTATCTCCTTGCACCATGCGGACCTCACCAAACGCTTCAAATGACTGGGCCTTCTCATACAAAACAGCACTGTCGCAATAAAGCGTCATTCCTTTATGATGAAAGACCACATTGCCACTCAAACGTTGCGCATCCGGATGGAGGAACTGATCAAAAACCAAACTATCGGCATGTTGCAGATAAATCCTTTCATCGCGGACAGGTACGACCTCGTCTTCTAGAACTGGGATAGCTTTTGCCTGAATGAACAAGAATATAACCAGCAACAACACCCAAGCAAACAAAATATTCCTTGACTTAAAAAGATTTAGTTCCCCTTTCATTTAATCCAATTAGGATACTCAAACTTACAATTTCGCCACTCGCTATTTATACGGACATATGTATTCTTCTGCTTCTCCAAAATCCATTCACGCAATTTCTTTTCCCTGCGTTTATTCATAACGATTTCCTTCAATAGCTGGTAGTCCTCGGTCGTATTGGCTCTATGCCCCTCTATACGCCTTTTCAACTTTACAATAGCACATACCGTTTGCCCACTGGTATTCACCATACGAAACGCATCCGAAACATCACCCGGATTCATCTTCTCAACCACTTTTGCCACTTCCTGTGGCAATTGTTTCATCTGAATACGGGAAGTCCGGTCGCCGGTTTCGGGATCTGAATAAGACATTAAGCCATGGTTCTTCTTCGTAGCCTTATCATCAGACAACGCAGCCGCGGCCCAATCAAACGTAATTTCTCCTTTTACAATATCTCCAGCAATCGAATCAAGGCGTGCCAACTTTTTGGTTATCTCGCCCTCATCTATGCGCGGCTTCAGCAAAATATGACGAACATTTACCTTATCACCACGTTTTTCTATCAATTGGATGATGTGAAACCCAAACTCTGTCCGCACAATTTTTGAAACCTTGTTAGGATCATTCAAACTGAAGGCCACATTGGCAAATTCAGGAACCCATTTACCTTTACCGGTAAAGCCCAACTCACCACCATCTCGCGCAGAACCATCCTCTGAATAAAATTTTGCCAAAGTTGAAAATTCTGATTCTCCAGCATTCACTCTTCGCGCAAATTCACGTAGCTGGCTCTCAATCCGCTCAACCTCCTCACGCGTAACTTCAGGCTGCGCAGTGATAATTTGAACTTCCACCTGTGTCGGCACAAAAGGCATACTGTCTTCAGGAACAGACTTAAAATACTCCCGGACCTCTGCCGGCGTTACCTTTACTGAACTTGTCAAATTACGCTGTACCTGATTGATACGATACTGATTGCGAGCTTCTCTCATATACATTTCCCGTAACTGAGGTATTGTCCGACGCGCATTAGCCTCCACATTCTCGCGAGAACCGAAACTCTGCAGATAAAGATTAATTTTGCTATCAGCAAACTTTACCGCATAAGACTCGTCACCCTCTATACTATCAAGGTCAGCCTGATGCAAAAATAGCTTTTGGATGGCCAACTGCTCAGGAATGGTACAATATGGGTTTTCAAGAAACAATCCCTCCAGCTCTGAACTTATCCGCGCCTCTTCTACCTCACTAAGGAGTATAGGATCATCGCCAACTACCCAGATTACCTCATCCACTACATTTCTTTGTGCATACGCTATACAACCCGAGCAGAATGCCAAGAACAAAAGAAGATTCTTTCTTATTTTCATATCAATAATCAATGCTTATTTACTGTATTGAGCACTTCACGATTTACCTCAAACTTATATTGCTTTCTTAGTACGGCAACCCACTCCTTATCCAATTTTTCCTGATAATCATTCAATACCAAAGACTTGACATCTTCATATGAAGCAGGTTTTTTCAGTTTCTTGCCAACGACACCGGTATACGGAAACAACTTATGAGGAGCAATATCCTTCACTTTAAAGACATGCTTATCTATCTGTGCATTCTCACCTTTTTTACAAAGGTACGGGCCTGTCACTCGCACTACCAATGAGTCCTTATTAAATGCTTCCTTTATTGCCTTTTGCCAATCTCTTTCTGCATTTTTCTTCAAGACCGAAGAGACTTTCTTATCTAATTTAGGCACCTTACTATAAAAGACAAAGCCCTTAAAACGCGGTTCATCCCAAGTATACTTTTTTTTGTTCTTTTTGAACCACATTTCCAGACCATCTTTATCAGCTGCAGCCACATCCCATACTTTTCGTTTGCTTGCCTCATAAAGCAGCAACCCGTCATGATATTCTTGAATGAGGTACTTCAAATCAGGATTCTTCTTCAACTGAACAGACAAAATACTGTCTTTCACCTGAGGCGCTGTTAAACGTCCACGCGACTCAAGAATAATTTTCATAATACGATGCTGGGCGGAGGCTTCCTCAATGCCTTGTTTCTTCAAACTGGCCATGATGGTCGGCTTCATTTTTTCAAAAGGTTCCAGCGACTTCCGCTCCAAAGATTTGATAATATGATAACCAACAGCAGAAGGTACCACTTCGGAAATCTCGCCGGGTTTCAACTTATAAGCTGCTGTCTCAAAGTCTTTAATAGTCATACCGGGACCTATCCACGGCAACTCACCACCCCTGTACGAAGAACCGGGATCCTGAGAATACTTCTTTGCAAGTTCAGCAAAATCCCCCCCTGCTTTCAATACGGACAATAAGGAATCAGCCTTCGCTTTTGCATTTAACTTCTCTGTCTCCGTCGCATTCTGTTTCACCATAACCAAAATATGAGCAACTCTCAACATATCCTGCCCGTTAAGTTGCTTCTCCGTACGCTGATATACAGAATACGCAACAGAATCTATATACTCCTGGTCCAACAGATAAGGAGTCAACTGCATATCCCTATACTGCGCAAATTCCTTTCGAAAAGAAGATAATGTGTCTAACTTCATATCTTCTGCCGCTGCAACCTTCAACTTGTAGTTAATGAACATATCAACATATTCATCTACAGTCTTCTTTTCCACAGCTCCTTCAACATTACTGTTTTTGTTGAAAGAATACTCAAATTCCCCCCTTGTCACAGACTTACCATTGACAGTAAGCAACACAGGATCATCCTGTGCGCTTACTGTCAATGCAAACATAGCAAATACTGCTACCAATATTTTTTTCATATGCTTTATAATATTACTCCGAACGACTATAATTTGGAGCTTCGCTGGTTATCGTTATATCATGCGGGTGACTTTCAAGTACGCCTGCGCCCGTAATTCGTACAAATTTTGCATTATGCAGCTCTTTGATAGTAGCAGCGCCACAGTAGCCCATACCAGAACGCAGTCCACCTACCATCTGATAAATCACCTCTTGTACAGAACCCTTATAAGGTACGCGTCCTGCGATTCCCTCCGGAACCAGTTTCTTGACTTCCGCAACACCTGACTGGAAATATCTGTCTTTCGAGCCATTCTCCATGGCCTCCAGACTGCCCATACCACGATATGTCTTAAACTTACGGCCATTAAAGATAACTGTTTCACCAGGGCTCTCTTCAGTTCCAGCCACCAATGACCCTATCATAACGCTATATCCTCCAGCAGCAAGTGCTTTCACGATATCACCAGAGTAGCGCAAGCCACCATCTGCGATCAAAGGCACTCCGGTTCCTTCCAATGCTGCAGCTACGTCATACACAGCCGACAATTGAGGAACACCCACACCTGCCACTACGCGCGTCGTACAGATTGAACCCGGGCCGATACCCACCTTAACAGCATCAGCACCTGCTTCAACCAACATTCGCGCAGCTGCTCCCGTTGCCACATTTCCAACGACAAGATCCACTCCTGAGAATGAAGCCTTTGCTTCCTTCAACTTATCAATAACGAATTTTGAGTGCCCATGCGCAGTATCAATAACAATAGCATCGGCACCAGCATGAATCAGTGCTTCCATTCTGTCCAGAGTATCCACGGTTACGCCCACACCGGCTGCTACGCGAAGGCGTCCCTTTGCATCCTTACATGCCATAGGCTTATCTTTCGCCTTCGTAATATCCTTATAGGTAATCAATCCGACAAGTTTGCCATCCTTATCTACAACAGGAAGTTTTTCAATTTTATTTTCCTGAAGAATCTGGCTTGCTGCCAACAAATCCGTCTGCTGGGATGTAGTCACTAAGTTCTCGCTCGTCATTACCTGCTCAATCGACTTGTCCAGGTCGCGTTCAAAGCGCAAATCACGATTAGTCACAATACCGACAAGATGCATATCATCGTCCACGACAGGAATACCACCTATATGATATTCCGCCATCAACTGTAACGCATCACGAACCGTTTTACCTTTCTGAATAGTTACAGGATCATAAATCATACCATTCTCGGCACGTTTTACTATAGCAACCTGCCGGGCCTGATCCTCAATGCTCATATTCTTGTGTATAACTCCAATGCCGCCTTCACGGGCAATGGCTATCGCCATAGGAGCCTCCGTAACAGTGTCCATAGCCGCAGTAACGAAAGGTATCTGCAACTCGATATTACGAGAAAACTGAGTTTTCAAACTTACCGTACGGGGCAACACTTCGGAATATGCAGGAACTAAAAGAACATCGTCATAGGTCAAACCATCCATGACAATTTTGTCAGCAATAAAATCAGCAGTCTTCATGATTGGATATTTTTTATTGCATGCAAATTTACTTTTTTTCCATGAGTCAAACAACCATTTTACCTTTTTTATTCACAATATTTTCTAGGAAATTTACCTATGCGAAAAGTGACAACACTATCCGAAAAGGCGGTTAAAAGCGCATGCTTTGAGGTTCATCCGAACCTTCATGCCCCAATTCTCCGTTACCTGTGAACGGTACACAGCACGCTTTTGAAATATTCAAATAACACCAACCGCCCCACCTTCACATCCACACAGCCCTAAAATTTGCAATCATGCCAACTACTCATCCAGCAGATTACAAAACAAGGCTTCGAGCTGTTTGCGCTTTTCCTCTGTCACACAAGCCCCCTCTTCCTGGGCCAAACAATCCCTGAATGCTTTAAGGGCCTTTATTTTCATCTGCATTCTCCCGGCCCTAACACCGCTTGTGTAATTGCGGTAAGGCAGCAGACTTCTATTAAAATTTCCGTCACTCATAAGCTTACTTAAAAACAAAACGAGGAATACCGAAACCGATATTCCTCGTCTATTATTCGTTGATTAAAATCACTTCACTTTAGCAACGATAGCCTTGAATGCCTGCTGATTATTTACAGCAAGGTCAGCCAACACCTTACGGTTGATTTCAATACCGGCCTTATGTAAGTTACCCATCAGTTGCGAATAAGACATACCTTCAAGACGAGCTGCTGCATTGATACGTTGAATCCACAGAGCACGGAAATTGCGTTTCTTTGCACGACGGTCACGGAAAGCATAAGTCAAACCCTTCTCCCAAGTATTCTTGGCTACGGTCCATACATTTTTACGAGCACCGTAGTAGCCACGGGTAAGCTTCAAAATTCTCTTTCTCTTTGCTCTAGAAGCAACATGATTTACTGATCTTGGCATAATTTTTGTTCTTTGTGGATGGTAGCGCCATTCTATACGATGGACTTTAGGCTAAACACCCCGTTTTTTTGAATTTAATTTAATTAACTGTAAGATTAACGCAGACAAAGCAGTTCACGAACCTGACGCACATTCGTACGGTCTACGATAGCAGCATGTTCCAAATTACGTTTCTGCTTCTTGGTCTTCTTGGTCAAGATGTGACTGTGATAGGCATGCTGCCTCTTAATCTTACCTGTTCCGGTAAGAACGAATCTTTTTTTGGCACCGGAATTAGTCTTTACTTTTGGCATTTTCTTTTATTATAAATGATTATACTTAACTACGGCTGCGTGAGACACCAAACGCAGCGCGCATTTCTCTAAAAATCTTCACCTTCGACAAATGGTCCCTTGTATTCCTTCGGAGCTTTCACCTTCGGAGCCACCTTTGCCTTCTCCTGAGAAGAAGATACGACAGCAGAAACATCCTCTGCTTTTTTGCCTGAAGACGCCACCTTTTTGGGGGCTATGAAAATAATCATACGCTTCCCCTCCAGCACCGGCATTTGCTCCACCTTTCCATATTCCTCCAAATCATTGGCAAAACGCAGAAGGAGCACTTCCCCTTGTTCCTTAAAAAGGATACTCCGACCACGGAAGAAAACGTAAGCCTTTACCTTATCTCCTTCAGAAAGGAACCCTTTCGCGTGCTTCAATTTGAAATTATAATCATGTTCATCGGTTTGCGGACCAAAGCGGATTTCTTTGACTTCAATCTTTACCTGCTTTGCTTTCAGTTCCTTTTGTCGCTTTTTCTGCTGATAAAGGAATTTTGAATAGTCTATTAACCGGCAAACGGGGGGAACTGCATTGGGCGAAATCTCTACAAGATCCAAGCCCTTCTGCTCAGCCAACTGCAATGCCTTGCTCACCGGCATCACAACAGACTCAACATCGTCACCCACAATTCGTACCTCACGCGAGCGTATCTGCTCATTCACGCGGTACTGCATCTTCATTTTGTCGTTCTTCATTCAGATTTTTTTCGCATATAATGTTATACTGGCCGCTGACCACTACATCTTTAGCGGCTGCAAATTTAATAGAATTTTGTCATTTCCGCAACTTCATCGTTGATTTTCTTTGCAAAATCTGAAATTTTCAAGCTACCTTGATCACCTTCTCCTTGTTTGCGGACAGAAACGGTACCTTCCGCCATTTCCTTCTCACCGACAATAACCAGATACGGAATATGCTTCATTTCATTATCTCTGATCTTGCGACCAATCTTTTCATTGCGGGAATCCACAATTGCCCGTACATCATTTTCCTCCAGCTGTTTGCATACCTGTTCCGCATAGTCATTGAACTTCTCGGAAATAGGAAGAATAGCCACCTGGTCGGGTGTCAGCCACAGGGGGAAATGTCCTGCCGTGTGCTCTATCAACACAGCGACGAAACGCTCCATTGAACCAAACGGAGCACGGTGAATCATAACGGGACGATGCTTCTGATTATCTGCACCCGTATATTCCAACTGGAAACGTTCCGGCAAGTTATAGTCCACCTGAATAGTACCCAACTGCCAACGACGTCCTAATGCATCCTTGACCATAAAATCAAGTTTCGGTCCGTAAAATGCAGCCTCACCATATTCAACCACAGCAGGAAGACCTTTTTCCTGACAGGCTTCAACAATTGCACTCTCCGCCTTCTCCCAGTTTTCATCCGTACCGATATACTTTTCACGGTTTACCTTGTCTCGCAGGGAAATCTGTGCCTCAAACTTGTCAAACTTCAATGCACGGAAGATAATCATAATGATATCCATAACCCGCAAGAACTCTTCTTTCACCTGATCGGGACGACAGAAGATGTGGGCATCATCCTGAGTAAAACCACGCACGCGGGTCAGTCCGTGCAACTCTCCGCTCTGCTCATATCGATACACCGTTCCAAACTCCGCCATACGGATAGGAAGATCCTTGTAAGAGCGAGGCTTCCAAGAATATATGGCACAGTGATGAGGACAATTCATCGGTTTCAGCATATATTCCTCGCCTTCTTCCGGAGTATGAATAGGTTGGAAACTATCCTTACCATACTTAGCATAATGTCCTGAGGTCACATAGAGATTCTTCGACCCGATATGTGGCGTCATCACCTGCTGATATCCGAATTTCTTCTGTATTTTCTTGAGGAAATCCTCCAGGCGCAAGCGCAAGGCTGTTCCCTTGGGCATCCACATAGGCAATCCCTTACCTACAAGGTCAGAGAACATGAAAAGTTCCATTTCCTTACCAATCTTACGGTGGTCGCGACGCTTGGCCTCTTCCAACAATGCCAGATACTCGTCCAGCATTTTCTTTTTCGGGAAGGAAACGCCATAAACACGTGTCATTTGCGGACGTTTTTCATCTCCACGCCAGTAAGCAGAAGACACCGACATCACCTTCACGGCCTTAATGGGAGCCGTAGACATCAAATGCGGACCACGACAGAGATCCGTGTACGCCCCTTGCGTATAAGTGGTAATGGTACCATCTTCCAGCTCCTCAATCAACTCATTTTTATAGTTCTGCCCTCTTTCGCCAAAGAACCGAAGCGCATCTGCTTTTGAGATTTCATTCCGTACCAACTCCTCCTTTTTCTGAAGAAGTTCAGTCATTTTTTTCTCTATCTTCACGAAATCGCTATCGGAAATGCTGATACCTTCGGGCAACATCACATCGTAATAGAATCCGTTTTCTATAGCCGGACCAATACCGAACTGCACACCGGGCCACAGTTCCTGCATGGCTTCGGCCATCAAATGGGCCGACGTATGCCAAAAAGCATGCTTACCCTCAGCATCCTCCCACTTATATAACTGAAGTTTAGCATCCTCCTGTATGGGACGGTTCAACTCCACAGTCTCCCCGTTTACTCCACAAGCCAATACTTCCTGCGCCAAACGAGAAGAAATACTCTCTGCTATCTGAAGGCCCGTAACTCCACTTTCATACTCGCGCACGGAGCCATCAGGGAATGTTATTTTTACCATAATTGCTTATTTAGAATTGGCTACAAAGGTAGTTATATTTTTCTGTACAAGGCCTTCTTTTCCGGAAAAACAAAAAAAAATATTAAAAACAGACTATTCGGCAAAAAAATCAAGGATATAGCAAGAAGATATGGCTACGTGAAGAACGCAGAAAATACGAATTTAAATTCCAAAAGATTCAATATAACCACCGCACCTACGGCACAGGGACGTCCGGCAAGTGTGCCCGACGTGCTACCTACGTACCATATATACTGCCATTCGGGGATGACTGTTCTCTTGCAGGAATTGCAGGATATGCCAATCAGAATGCATCAGCCTTATGCCGATCTTTCAAGAAGGCAAGTAGATATGCTATTACCGGATGCATCAACCGGCTGCGGATAGAAAAGCCTATGAACTGCAGCGCAATCCAAATATGGCCATAACAGATATCTATTATCTGCCTGAATTCAGCACTTTTTCTTATTCCGCACACTGTTCAATGCGATTACCAGTTAACGCCAAACCAATACAGGAATAATACCCCTCCACAGGAACAATGAATGGAATGCAGACCGTTATAATAAAACCATATTACAAATACGCAAAGCAACTTACCTCATTTTTTCAGAGGTTTATACAAAACTGGCAATCGCTTTATAATATGTCCTACAACTATAACAGTCGTTATGACACCTATTTTATAATGACATAACCCGAGTGTAGGATATGCTCCGTTTGCACCAAACAATACAATGCCCGTAACGGATAGCAATAAAACTATCACAGACAGAACAACTGTAAGTTTACTTTTTCTACCTATTCCCTTCAAGATAAATATATATCATACTATATTTATTATTAGGTATATAGATAAATAGATATACAAATGGGTAACATAACAGTAACAATATAAGCTGTTATTATGTATCACGCATTGGCTGATATTAGGAAAAATGGATTAAGGCGAAATTTGTCCGCGTGAATATGTGGAAATGGCTGAAATCCTGTGTAGAGAAGTTTGATGTGGCGGTATCAATTAAAACGAGTTTATGTAGAAATCATCGTTATTGGTATTTAAGCCTCAAGGAATCCCGTAACCGAATAAGATTTACTGATATTGCAATGGGGTAAATGAGCGAACCCTAACCAACAATTTGTGAATCATTTGTTATTTGAACAATTTCCGATACTCGGCAGGTGACTTGCCTGTATTCTTTCTGAAGAATCTACCAAATGATGACTGGTCGGAAAAATTCATCCGCATTACAATTTGCTGGATGGTCATGCTATTATCCATTAAGAAGGTCTTCGCCTGCATAACCAATGCTTCATTGATCCAATAAGATATGGGCTTTTGCGAGAAAGCCTTTATTGCTTGTGCCAGATAATCAGGTGACAGACACAATTTATCGGCATAAAAACCCACAGTTCTCCTTTCCTTGCTGTTCTCACGAACGAGCTGCATGAAACGATAAAACAGAATATCGTAATTTGATGGATTGTAATCTTCGACTAAAGGTGTTTTGGCTATGATGATATTACCTACTTCCATGAAGAAAATGCGGACGGTTGTTTCAACCATTCGCCGATACCAAATATGGTCTGTCCTTTCGATTGTTTTTATTATATTCAGTATACACTCCTCAAGCAACAGACTTTCTTGCGGCTGTATACTGTCGCATGGGAAATGAGTTTTATACATAGCCGTTTCAGGTGTCAGGTGCTTTCCCTCCTTAAAAACATCATCATAAAATGTCTTGCTGACAATTAAATGGTAGCCTTTGTAGTCGTCAGAGAACGTGACATTTCGCAGCACTTTAACGCCTATCAAACTCATCGTTGTATCAGGGAGCAAATCATATTCTTCGGAATTTACTTCAATATGGGCGGAACCTGCCAGCGTTAAGATCACATTAAAGACGTCAACCTTCAATTGGATGGAAACACCCGATATGCCGTTATCATTCAACTTGCGGCCTTCAAGTTTTATGATTTCAACGGCGTCATCAAAATGATAGGAATAAATCCCATTGGCTATCTGTTGAGGCAATTTGCCTATTTCGATATTTATAATCTTGTCCATCTTTTAAGCATTTTCATTGATGCAAAGTTAGCTAATTGTTTTAATACTATTGCATTGGATTGTGTAAAGCGAAAAATATTTTTTCAAAACTGGTATAATATATCTCGAAAAATGTCCAATACTCCTGTCAGGAATAACCGTAATATTGCAACAAAAAACAACAGAAATGATTAAAGCAATGAAAAAGTATTTTTTCAAGGGGTTCGGCTGTACTTTATTTTGTATAAGCCTTGTATTGACATCTTGTAATAGCCAAAGTGCTTCGAGCAATGAAGAAATCGGAGAGGAATATCATACAATGAAGGTTTCCTTGACCGATAAAAAGCTGGTCTCATCTTATTCCGCATCCATCAAGGGCAAACAGGATGTTGAGATCAGGCCTCAGATTTCAGGTCTGATTACCGCCGTTCATGTGGCAGAAGGAGAACGAGTTCGTAAAGGACAAGCTCTTTTTACCATAGACCAGGTACCTTACAAGGCGGCGCTGGAAACAGCCAAAGCCAATGTCGAAGCAGCCATGGCGGAAGTGGAAACGGCCAATCTGACCGTAGAGAGCAAGAAAGCTTTGTTTGCTCAGGAGGTTGTATCGGAATACGATTTGAACACGGCCATGATTTCATTAAAAAGCGCCCAAGCCCGTTTGGCGCAGGCCAAAGCTGAGTTGACAAATGCAGAAAACAACCTATCGTATACCATAATAAAGAGTCCGTCTGACGGGGTGGTTGGAACATTGCCTTATAAAATAGGGGCATTGGTAAGCCCGTCTATGGAAACTCCTTTATCTACCGTCTCGGACAATTCGGAGATGTTTGTCTATTTTTCCTTGAATGAGACCCAAGTCCTTCAAATGACCGAAAAGAATGGATCTTTGGATAATGCCATAAAAGCAATGCCGGAACTGGATCTGAAGTTGAGCACCGGAAATATTTATTCTCATAAGGGGAAAGTGGAAACCATAAGTGGGGTCATCGACAAAACGACTGGCTCGGTCAGTGTCCGGACAATATTCCCGAACGAGGAAAGGATTTTGTTGAGTGGCGGTTCTGGCAGTATTATCTTTCCCTACGAACTTACCGACGTGATAGTGATACCCCAATCGGCGACATACGAATTGCAGGACAAAAAGTTTGTCTATAAGGTAGTAAATGATGTGGCTGAAGCAACCGAAATATCTGTATATCCGGTCAATGACGGAGATACCTACGTCGTTACTTCCGGTTTGTCTGTAGGAGACATTATCGTTTCTGAAGGTGCCGGCCTTCTTAAAAACGGGACAAAGATAGTGACTGTTAAATTAAATAATAGCAAGGAGGGACATCATTATGATTATCAAGGCATTTATTGACAGACCTATATTTTCTGCAGTAATTTCGATTGTCATTGTTCTGTTGGGCATCATAGGGCTTTCATCCTTACCGGTAGAACAATATCCTGACATCTCCACACCTACGGTGCAAGTAGAGGCTACCTATACGGGGGCAAATGCCCAAACCGTACAGAAAAGCGTCATTATTCCCCTGGAGGAGAAGATTAATGGTGTGGAAAACATGATTTACATGACTTCCGAAGCTGATAACAACGGTAATGCCACCATAAAGGTGTACTTTGAACAGGGTACTGACGCGGACATGGCAACCGTGAACGTACAGAACCGTGTGTCGGAAGCGAGCGGGCAATTGCCAGCCGATGTTACTAAAAGCGGTGTAAAAGTAAGCAAGCAGCAAAGCAGTCAGGTAATGATTTTTAACCTATACAGCAGCGATGATAAGTTTGATGATCTTTTCCTGAGCAACTATTTGAATATCAATATTATCCCGCGCATACTTCGCATTAAGGGTGTCGGAGGTGTGACTCTTATAGGCTCCGATTATGCCATTCGCATCTGGTTAAATCCGGAACTGATGGCTCAATATAACCTTACGCCGACGGACATCTCGTTGGCAATAGAGGGACAAAATCTGGAATCTCCTACGGGAAATTTCGGGGAGAGTTCCCAAAACACGTTTCAATATGCCATGAAATACCGGGGAAGATATGAAACGCCCGAAGAATTTGGAGAGATTGTCATCCGAGCATTGCCTGATGGAGAAGTTCTTCGTCTGAAAGACGTAGCTAAAATAGAGCTCGGCGCAGAGGATTATTCCATGAACGGTGAAGCGGACGGACATCCGGGTACAACTTGCATTATTACGCAAATTGCAGGTTCCAATGCAAGCGAAATTGCAACGGAGGTGGAACAGTTATTTGACGATTTACAGGGCAGCCTGCCTCCCGGTGTCAGGATAAGTATCACGCAAAATGTAAAGGACTTCCTGGATGCTTCCATTAAAAATGTGCTTATAACGCTTCTTGAAGCGATGTTGCTGGTGATACTTGTTGTGTACTTGTTTTTGCAGAACGTGCGGTTGACATTGATTCCTACCATAAGCATGTTGGTATCGATGATTGGAACCTTTTTCGTTCTTGCATTAATGGGGTTCAGTATCAATCTCCTGACTCTTTTCGCTCTGGTCCTTTCTATCGGAACAGTAGTAGACAATGCCATTATCGTGGTTGAAGCGGTACAGGCCAAGTTGGATAATGGCTCTAAATCAGCATACAGAGCCACCGTTGACGGAATGAGTGGCATTACGACAGCCATTCTGGTAAGTACACTTGTCTTCATGGCCGTATTTATTCCCGTGACATTCATCAGTGGTACTTCCGGTGTGTTTTTCCAACAATTCGGCATTACAATGGCGGTAGCTGTCGGTATTTCCGCTTTGAATGCCCTGACATTGAGCCCGGCGTTGTGTGCCCTGTTGTTGAAGTCGGAGAAAGACGGCACACATGCGAACAAGAGTTTTCAGCAGCGTTTCAAGACAGCATTCAACACCTCTTTCAATGCCTTGACGACTCATTATGGACGAGGGGTCAGTTTCCTGTTGAAACATAAAATGATAGCCTGTGGTTTGCTGGCCATAGCTTTCGTACTGTTGGCAGTTTCCATGTCCAATACGAAAACCGGACTCGTTCCTAATGAAGATCAGGGGATGTTTTTCGTGAATGTTTCCACTTCTCCCGGAAATTCTCTTCATGAAACCAAAACAATCATGAATGAGATTGAAGATGCCATCAAGGATATACCGCAGATACAGAGCTATGCCAAGAATCCCGGGTTCGGTACAATCTCAGGTAAAGGTTCAACATCCGGCTTGATAATCATCCGGCTGAAACCGTGGGGCGAACGTACGGGCAAGGACGACAATGTGGATGCCGTCATCGCTGAAGTCTATCGGCGTACAGCAAATATAAAAGGGGCCTACATCTTCGCTTATTCCCCTCCTATGGTAATAGGATTCGGCACAACCGACGGCTTTGAAATGTACACCCAGGATCAGGCTGGCGGAGATATTACGGATTTTTACAATGTTACCCAGAATTTTGTCGCCGAACTGAACAAACGCCCGGAGATAGGTATGGCGTATACCTCGTTTAACATTAAATACCCCCAGTATGCGGTGGAAGTGGATGCAGCCAAATGCCTGAAAGCGGGAGTGGAACCCGATGATGTCCTGTCTACCATATCTGGATATTATGGCGGATTGTACTCCTCGGATATTAACCGCTTCTCCAAAGTTTATCGCGTGATGATACAGGCGTCTCCCGAATACCGTCTGGAGCCTGAATCGCTAAACAATGTCTTTGTGCATACCGATGCCGGAATGGCACCGATAGGACAGTTCGTTACTCTTACCAAGACATACGGACCTGAGATTCTCAACCGTTTCAACATGTTTAGTTCGATTGCCGTCAATGGCGCTCCTGCTGATGGCTACAGCTCCGGTGATGCGATACAGGCCATACGTGAGACCGCAGACAAATACCTGCCTACCGGTTATGGATATGAGTTTGGCGGAATGACGCGCGAAGAGTCCGGAAGTACGGACAATACGATTATCATTATGGTATTGTGTATTGTGCTGGTCTTTCTGATACTGTCGGCATTATACGAAAGTTTCATCATCCCTTTGGCGGTCATCCTTTCCGTTCCTATCGGATTGATGGGCAGTTTCTTCTTCACATGGCTTTTGGGGATGGAGAACAATATATACCTGCAAACAGGTGTCATCATGCTTATCGGACTTCTTGCCAAAACGGCTATTCTTATTACAGAACTGGCGCAGCGCTATCGCAGCGAAGGTATGAGCATTCATGAAGCGGCATTGAGGGCAGCCAAAGAGCGTTTGCGCCCGATTCTGATGACGGCGCTCACCATGATTGTAGGTTTGTTGCCACTGATGTTCTCTACCGGTGCCGGTGCCAACGGCAATATTTCTTTGGGAGTCGGCACAACGGCAGGCATGACGATCGGTACACTTGCATTATTGTTTATCACACCGGTTTTATTTGTCATCATGCAGCGTTTGCAGGAGAAGATACATTCCCCGAAGAAGCGTATTGAAATTCCAAAGGATAATCAAAATTGAGAATATTATGAGTAAATATAAAATCAGTCTCGTTGCATTTGTCATATGCTTATTGAGCAGTTGTGGAGTATACACTACCTATAAGCGTCCGGAAAATCTTCCTGTCCAGAATCTTTATAGAGATTCAGTTGCCCAATCCGGCTCTGGTTCTCTTGCCGTCCTTACATGGAGGGAGCTGTTTACCGACCCCCAACTTGTGGAATGGATAGAGTTGGGATTGGGGAACAATACGGATTTGCGTATTGCCCGGTTGAAAGTGGAAGAGACATCAGCCGCCTTAAGCGCATCCAAACAGGCTTTTCTTCCGTCACTTGGTATTTCCACGCAAGGCAATCTGAATAGTTATGACGGTGCGGCTGCTTCGAAGACCTATTCTTTGGAAGTCAGTTCAGATTGGGAAATTGATTTGTTCGGTCGTTTGAGAAATGCCAAAAGACAAGATATGGCGGCACTTGAACAAAGCGAAGCATATAAGCAAGCCGTACAGACGCAATTGATTACTACCATTGCCGACACTTATTATTCGCTCCAGATGTTGGACAGGCAACTGGACATAACCAAACGGACTGTTGAGAATTGGGGAAAAACCGTGACGATGATGTCTGCGCTGAAAGAAGCGGGAGAGACGAACAGCGCGGCCATTTCGCAGGCAAAGGCCAACAAACTGACGGCGGAGCAATCCATCCTTGCGTTGGAGAAACAGATTTATACATTGGAAAATTCTTTTTCTTCGTTACTTGGACTTGTTCCGCAGGACATTAAACGTGGCGAATATTTCGATTTGAATATTCCGTCTGAATACTCATTGGGTGTTCCATTTGAAATGATTGGCAACCGCCCGGATGTAAAAGTGGCCGAGTATGATTTGGTGAAAGCATTTTATGCCACAAACGAAGCTCGTTCCAACTTTTATCCCCAGATAACATTGGGCGGTTCTACCGGATGGACCAACAGTGTCGGTAATGCGATTGCCAATCCGGGGAGTTGGCTGTTGAATGCAGTCGGAACACTCATACAACCGCTGTTCAATAAAGGGAAGAATATTGCGAATCTGAAAATATCCAAAGCCCAACAGGAAGAGGCATTGCTCTCCTATTGGCAGAAAATACTGGATGCCGGAACGGAGGTCAACGATGCGCTGAAACAATGGCAGACAGCACAAAAGAACCTTGAACTTTCACGACAAAAAATAAAGGAGCTTGAAAATACGGTTCAGAGTACCCAACTGCTGATGCAGCACGGCCATATCAACTATCTGGAAATTCTGACCGCACAACAATCTCTTTTGGAGGCGCAATTACAGGAGGTTTCGGACCAGTTTGATGAGATTCAAGGAGTCATAACTCTCTATCATGCCCTTGGCGGGGGAACCAAATAATGAACGGCAATGGGAGTGAAACAAGATTATGTGTGTATTCTTCCCATGGATAGTTTCAGCGGGTTGATAATGAAATTATATGTTAGACTTAATTTTAAGAAGATCATGAACAGTAATGGAAGCAGAACAATTTTGAGATTGGGCATGATGATGCTCTTCGTGGCATCATTGCCGTTTGTATTATCATCTTGCTCGGACGACGACGAGAAGTATGTGTATGTCTGTCCTACTCATACGGCTTCGGTCAGTATGGGGGTTGCGGATGGTGGAAATATCATAACGGATAAAGGAAATGTACTGATTCCTGACAAGTCCTCCGTCGGGCATGACCTGACAGACGGAGAACGGGTGTTTGTCAGTTGCAACATTCTGGAACGTGAGGATGAGAATACCTATCGTGTGAGGATAAACAAATACTACAACCTCCTGACGAAGGATATTCTCCGGGACTCCGAAACGGAGGATGAAGAACTGGGTGACGATCCAATACAGGTAAAGGATGCGTGGTTCGGTGGAAGATATTTAAACGTAAGGTTGGGACTGGAATATAATCCCTCCTCGAATACGTCACATCTGGTAAATGTGATTTATGATGATGTGAAAAGCTCCTCGGATACCATTTTCCTGACTCTGCGACACAATGCCTTTACTGACACTGTACGAACAAGGATGGGATCTGCCACCGCCTCTTTCAACATGGAGGACATAATGGCAGGGAAAGATTCCAAAGTGTATGTACGGCTCAGGTGGCAATGGTATACACATCATGGTGACGTGAGCACCTGGGAGGACGGTGGGTATTACACATCATCTGATAGTGAGGAAGAGACCGATATATCGGAAGATGACGGGAACGATGTAACAATACAATAAATTTTATGATTATGGATAAGAAGTTGGTTTTACTGGTTATACTGCTGGTAAATGCAGTAGCGGCAGGAGCGCAGACTGAACGGCGTATCTATACGAAAGCGGAGCAGGAACGCGCACAGAAATTGGAAATGGAAAAACGCATCGAGGCAATATAGGATTCAATCCGTGCTGTAGAAGCCTTCACCGCTTTGGAACAATTGGACTTTGTGCTGGAGGCGAACAGACTTTCTTTCAAACGTGGAGAAACTGCTCATGTTACTTCCAGTACAAACTTTATCTCTCTTTCAGATGACGAGGCTGTCATACAGATAGCTGGTCCTTCGAGTTCAAATTACATTCAGAATCATGTTATAACTGAATAGACAAATTCTGTTTAGACAAAAAGAATTAAAGTTGTGTGGATTTTCACCTTTCCGGTTATCAATTTCTTTACACTATATTCAGAACCTTACCCATATACACTTTCATATAAAAAACATTAAGTACCCCCAATCCCGGATTTACGTTTGCGCCTAGAACGAAAACAATCCCCCCGGCACGAAAGCCTGAAAAAGCATCGGAAATCAAGATAAAGAGATGTGAAGACATATTGGATATGTTCAGGAAATAAAGAAGAAATTCGGAGAAAACATGAAACCGAAAAAATATTCCAAGACAGTATGTAACAACAGTGGATAAACCTGTTTTCGCAATTCAGCTATACAAAAGTAAGGATAGAAAATTCTAAAGTACTGACTGTTTTTCCTAAAGTACCGACAGTTTTTTCTAAAGTACTAATCGTTCCCAGGCATTTTCGACCACATTTCTGCGACCCTTTCCTCCACCACACAATGTTTTACCCCATCGTTCCCACACAAACCAAACGAAATCACTATCTTTGCAAAATTCCCTAAAAAGATAAAAAAGACAAAACAAGATATTTCAAATAATATGGAATTAGCAAGCAAGTACAACCCCGAAGAGGTTGAAGGAAAATGGTACCAATATTGGATGGACAACCATCTTTTCAGTTCTAAACCAGATGGACGAGAGCCCTACACGGTAGTAATCCCTCCCCCCAATGTCACCGGTGTTCTTCATATGGGTCATATGCTGAACAATACGATACAGGATATATTAGTACGCCGGGCACGTATGGAAGGAAAGAATGCCTGCTGGGTACCGGGTACTGACCATGCATCCATCGCGACAGAAGCCAAAGTCGTTAATCGCCTGGCGGAACGCGGTATCAAAAAAACAGATCTTACCCGCGAAAAATTCCTCAAATATGCGTGGGAATGGACGGAAGAACATGGTGGCATTATCCTGAAACAATTGCGCCGCGTGGGAGCATCCTGCGACTGGGACCGCACGGCATTCACTATGGACGAAGAACGCTCGAAAAGCGTCATCAAGGCATTTGTAGACCTGTACAATAAAGGTTTAATTTATCGTGGTGTCCGCATGGTCAACTGGGACCCGAAGGCACTGACCGCCCTCTCTGACGAAGAGGTGGTTTACAAAGAAGAGCATTCCAAACTGTATTACCTTCGCTATTATGTAGAAAACGACGCGGAGAGGCGATATGCTGTTGTTGCAACCACTCGCCCTGAAACCATCATGGGCGATACCGCCATGTGCATCAACCCCAACGACCCCAAGAATCAATGGCTGAAGGGGAAAAAAGTGATTGTGCCACTCGTAGGCCGCGCCATCCCCGTGATAGAAGATGATTACGTAGATATTGAATTCGGTACCGGCTGTTTGAAAGTCACACCAGCTCACGACATTAACGACTACATGCTGGGAGAAAAACACCACTTGCAGAGTATCGACATTTTCAATGACAACGGTACACTTTCTGAGGCTGCCGGAATGTATATCGGCATGGACCGTTTTGAAGTCCGCAAACAGATAGAAAAAGATTTGACGGCGGCCGGACTGATGGAAAAGGTAGAAGCCTACACTAACAAGGTGGGATGTTCCGAAAGAACCGGAGTTGCCATCGAACCCAAATTGTCCATGCAATGGTTCCTCCGGATGCAGCATTTTGCAGACATTGCCCTGCCGCCAGTCATGAACGATGAAATCAAGTTCTATCCTGCAAAATACAAGAATACGTATCGCCACTGGCTGGAAAACATCAAAGACTGGTGCATTTCCCGTCAGTTATGGTGGGGACATCGTATTCCAGCCTACTACATGCCTCAAGGCGGCTTTGTCGTAGCAGAAACCGCAGAAGAAGCCCTGCTCCTGGCCCAGAAAGAAAGCGGGAATCCGCAATTGACATTGGCCGACCTCCGTCAGGACGAAGACGCGCTTGACACCTGGTTCAGCTCCTGGCTCTGGCCCATCTCTTTATTTAATGGGATGAACAACCCCGGTAATGAAGAAATGAACTACTACTACCCGACCAGCGATCTGGTAACCGGTCCGGACATCATTTTCTTCTGGGTAGCAAGAATGATTATGGCCGGTTATGAATACACCGGAAAGATGCCGTTCAAAAATGTATACTTCACCGGCATTGTACGCGACAAGCTCGGGAGAAAGATGTCAAAATCATTAGGAAACTCGCCCGATCCACTTGATCTCATCGACAAGTTCGGTGCCGACGGCGTGCGTATGGGTATGATGTTGTCCGCACCTGCCGGCAATGACATTCTGTTCGACGAAACCCTCTGCGAGCAAGGACGAAATTTCTGCAATAAGATATGGAACGCATTCCGTCTGGTTCAGGGATGGCAGGTATGCGAAAAAGAACAGGACGAAACCTCCCGTCAGGCTATCAGATGGTTTGGTGCACAACTCAGGAAAAGCGCGGCAGAAATAGCCGACCTGTTCAAGAAATATCGCTTAAGCGAAGCTTTGATGGAAGTTTACCGCCTCTTCTGGGACGAGTTCTCCAGCTGGTTCCTGGAAATGGTAAAGCCCGCTTACGGACAACCCATTGACAAATGTACCTATGAGGCAGTGCTCCATTTCTTCGACGACTTGTTGCATCTGCTCCATCCGTTCATGCCTTTCATTACAGAGGAATTGTGGCAACACATTTATGACCGGAAAAATGGTGAAAGCATCATGGTGAGTCCGCAACAGATTGCCGCTCCACAGGAAGATGACCTACAAATCATCTCCGACATGGAAACGGTGAAGAACATTATTGCCGGCATTCGCGCCATTCGGAATCAGAAAAATATCGCACAAAAGGAAACTCTCGATTTACAAATTATCGGGCAGAATCCGATTGAGCCATATAACTGTGTAATAAAGAAAATCGCCAATGTCAACCAACCCTCTACCGTTGGAGTCAAGAGCGAAGGTACTTCTTCATTCATGGTGGGCACAACCGAATATGCAGTTCTGCTGGGAAACCTCATCAACGTGGAAGCAGAAATCGAAAAAGCGGAAACAGAACTCAAACGCTTGGAAGGCTTCCTGAACGGTGTTGTAAAGAAGCTCTCCAACGAACGCTTTGTGGCCAATGCTCCCGCAGCTGTGGTTGAACTGGAGCGCAAGAAACAAAGTGACGCAGAGAGCAAGATTGCGACGCTCAAGGAAACACTTGCCGCACTCAAAAAATAAAACACCAAAATAAATAACCTTTATATCTTATATTATGAAAAACATTCTATTATCAATCTGTATTGCTGCAATGGCCGGAGGTTTGCCTCTCATGGCCATTGCAGACAATACCTATAATATCTACCCCGTCCCACAGGAAGAAATCACAGGGACAGCCACAGTAAACATCACCCCCTCCATCAACATCATCACCGAAACTGGTATTGATGCAGCTACCAAAAACCGAATTGAAGAAATTCTGAAGGCAAAAGGACTTGAATACCAATTCAGTTCGGATGTGTCACCTGAAAGGACCAATATATTTATAGGTATCAATGGCTCGGGACAGGCTGCTGACCTCATGGCCGGTGAGATGGCGTTAAATCGCGATGTTTTCAACAAAGTAAACAAATATGACCGCCACTGTCTGAACATTTCCGACAAAAACGGCACGGCGCAGATTATCATATTGGGCGAAAACACCGATGCCGCATTTTATGGATTAGCGTCGCTTGAACAGATTCTGGACCACGGAACAGAACTGACAACCATTACACTCTACGATTACGCGGATCAAAAAAACCGCGGCATAGTAGAAGGATATTATGGTTACCCCTATTCCATGGAAGTAAAGAAAGACCTGATGCACTTCATGATGCGATATAAGATGAACACCTATCTTTATGGCGCCAAGAGTGACCCCTATCACTCTCAATATTGGAAAGAGCCTTACCCCACCCAACTGACGGAGGAACAAATTGAAAACGGCTGGCTCTCACAAGACGGCATAAAGGAAATCGCGGCTACTTCACAGGCGACAAAAGTCAATTTCATTTGGGCTATCCACCCGGGAAACGATATCATCTACAGCACAACAGTTGTCAATGATGTTCTCTCCAAATTTGACAAAATGTATCAGCTGGGCATTCGCCAATTTGCCGTATTCGTTGACGATGTAGGAATACCCTCCAATGAGAACGACCTGAAGACCAATGCAGATAACATCAGCAATATTCAGAAAGGACTGGAAGGAAGATATAACCAAACGGGCGTACAGCCAGCCGATACGGTCAAGCCACTTCACTTCGTTCCACAAATTTATTGCACGGCTTTCGCCAGCGACCAGCAACGGCAGCAATTCTTCAAAGCCCTGTCCACCATTCCGGAAAATATCTCTGTCTATACCACAGGATGGGGAGTATGGAGCGTTCCCAATGTTTCCGACTTGCAACGTATGCAGGACGAATTCGGACGTCCCGCAGCATGGTGGTGGAATTATCCTTGTAACGACAACGCTGACGGACAAATTTATCCCATGGACATGTATTCCAATTTCAGAGACATGCCCAGTGTCAGCGACAACGCAACCCTTCCACAAGACTTAAATAATGGATTAGGCATCGTATGCAATCCCATGCAACAAGGCGAAGTCAGTAAGATTCCCATTTTCAGTGTTGCGGATTTCACTTGGAACAATTCAGCATTCAACAATCTTGAAAGTTGGGCATCTTCTTTTCCCGCAATCGTAGGAACAGAAAAAGCAAGTTCACTACAATTACTGGCGCACTATCTAAGATATAACGACCCGGAAGAACTGAACACGCTCATTAATCAGTATAAAGCCTCTCTTCGTTCCGGTACCCCCAGTTTCTCCGTTCTGAAAGAAAAACTGGATGCAATATCCGTTGCCTGTGCGGACATCCAAACGCTGAAGGATTCTCCTTCAAAAAGCGACCGGTTATTGCACAAGGATCTGGCTCCATGGCTGTACAAGTTGGAACAAATGGTTTCATCTGTCAGCCAGCTGCTATCGGCATCAGCCATGCCCAATGAAGATGATGCGAAATGGACGCAGTACATAAAGGAGATACCTGCCATCAATGGTCTGGACACAGCAGAAATATACAAGGCATACGCGCTGGAAGGTATGGGCAACGGCATATCCGTCTCCGTGCGTCCCTCACAGCCATCACACAAGTATTTGTATCCATTCACATACTTTCTCAAAGAGAATGCATTAGGCGATTTTTTCCAAGCCCCTGTCACAAAAACCACCAAAATAACAAATAAAGAAAACGCTGTAGCCAATGTGGCACAAGTTCAGAACCTCGTATTCTTCTCCAGTTGCCGCAATGTGATGAACAAAGGAGAATACATCGGACTCGCGCTGCCAAGCCCAACGCTGCTTGACGATATCACTATAGCAGATACCTTATTAGCCAACAACAGCATTATCTACTCAACAAACGGAAAACAGTGGTTCCGGTTCTCCAGCAAGGAAGAAGCCCTCAAGACCCATATTAAATATATCTGCGTAGAACACACCCATGACACTCCCAAATATATATCACTGAGCAGAAAAGTGCTGTGTCTGACATTACCGCAACCGACAGAAATCGGAAACGTTACCATACCTAACGGAAACATATGGGACGGACACGAAAAAACCTTCATCACCGATGGGGATTACGGCACATTCTGCTGTCTCAATCGGAATCAGCAAAACGGAGATTCCTATACTGTTGAACTGTCGGAAGTTCAGCCCATTCATGATGTACGAATCTGCATGGGCACCGTAAATAATGATTACATGAATGTAGGTTCCGTTGAAATTTCAAAAGATGGAACCACTTGGAAAAGAATTCCCTTCAAAGGGACCCAAGTGTACGATTTCCGAATGAACTTCCCACTCATCGTAAAATATTCAGATGAAATGTCGTATGGTGATTTTGACGGTAATGGCCAGGAAGGCAAATACGTCCGCCTGAACTTAAAACAGCCTAATACCAGCAAGTGGCTTCGCTTATACGAAATTGAAGTCAATAAAAAGCATGACCAGCAAAAATACCGTGCTACCTGCACTGATTATGATGGGAATAATCAGCCCGAAGCTACAGACGGTATAGCACACACAAGTGTGAAACCTGAAGAAACACCGCTCATTTATTACTTTGACGGAATCCAGTTCCTCAAGGCCATTGAGTTTTATTTGGGTTCTCCCACCAGTTCTTCCGAACCTGCCAAAATCAGTATAACAAAAGATTATGATACATGGACCGAAATCGGTGAACTGACAGGAAACAAACAGGTTTTTGACTTGAGCGGACATCACGATGCTGTGGCTTTAAAAATAAACCGGAGCGGACAGTCCCCTGCCATTTATGAAATCGTTGAAATCAAAGATGAGAACCAGCAAGCGGAAGTAACAGGCAATTCTATTATCCACATTCCTTCTGCCCCAACGGAAATCTCACTTAACAAAGGTGTCATATCCATCAACGCTCAATACAAAATTAAAACGGTAGAAATTTTCTCGACAAATGGACAACTTACGGGAAAGTACAACTTTGCAGGATTGACTCGCGTGCAGTTCCCCGTTTCACAACAAAAGTTCACTGTATCTGTTGTCAGGATTTCGTTTGAGAACGGAAAACAAATCTCCCATAAAATTTATGTAAACAACTAAAGAAGGTCATAACATACAACAAGAACATTAAAATGAATCTTCAGCTCCACTTCCACAAAATGTGAATTATGAGAGCTGAAGATTCATTTTAATATTATCTTGGCCGTACAATAAACTCCAAACGTCACGACCTGAAATCTTCAGCAAAGATGCCGCGCTTGTTTTTTTACAACGTAGGGACATTCAGTAAATAGTATAAATTGGGCGACATTTACTGAATATCCCCAACGTAATCTTTTGAAAAAATAAACCGGCCACATCAATAGAGTCAACCCTGATTCACGCTTTTGAAAAACTATTGCACAACCAGATATGAACGGCTTACCTCCACTCGGCAAGCACCATCAATACACTTACCGACAAAAGACTGTTTCAAGATAAGCTCCTTCGCTCGGAAGGCTTTATCAAATGTAAATGATGATTTATACAGGAAGGTAGCTCTGACATATCATGCGTAACCATCACAAGAGTATGCTGCCCATCACTCAAATAATTATTCAATATATTTTTCGCCATTGAACAATAGATACGGTCCAACCCCTGGAAAGGTTCATCAAGTATCAAAAGTTCAGGCTCCTTCACAAAAGCACGCACCAACATTACCCACCGTTGCTGGCCGGAAGACAACGTCAGAAAAGAGTGTTCCGCCCATTCCTCTATACCAAAGACACTCATCCATTTCCGGCATTGTTCCATTTCACGTTCCGTCGGTTTCCCATAAAGCCCCACAGTATCACGACACCCGCTACATACCACTTCATACACTTTTAACGGCTTAACATAGGAACGAATCAATTCCGGCGAAACATAGCCTATACGCCTCTTTATATCCCAAATACTCTCACCGCGTCCGCGTCTTCGGCCAAACAAAGTGACATCATTGGAATAAGCTGCGGGATTATCAGCACAAACCACAGAAAGCAAAGTTGACTTCCCTGCTCCATTCTCACCTGTCAGTGCCCAGCATTCCCCTTTTCGTACCTGCCAGTCCAGGGAATCCAACAATACGTGCCCCAAACAAGAAACAGTCACCGACTTCAATGAAATAACAAAATCAGACGACAAAGGCTTTCCTGTCTCCTTTTTCCCGTCAAAACACTCCTGCTGACGCGTTACCGGATGGTCTGCCAAATATGCTTCCCTACTGACTTTCGGGAAGACACACTTATTCTCAACATGTACAACATGGGTTATGCACTCTGGAATATCCTCCACCCGACTTACAACAATCACAATAGACATTTTATCAGCCAACATCTTCAGGAAATCAGAAAATTCCTCGTGAGATTTCCGGTCCAACCCAATGTAAGGCTGGTCAAGTACCAATAATTTAGGGTTTCTAACCAACGATTTGCACAACCTGTATTTCCGACATTCCCCACTGGAAAGACAATGCAGTTCTTTTTTCCAGATTGCATCAAGGCCCCACGCCTTCAAAAAATCATACCCTGAAAATCCATTTTTCAGTAAAGGCGCAATCACACTTTCTACTGTCGGGTAATCTGGGCTATCCCCATGGTTCCATCGCTGCTGGTAATACGAGCCAGGAATTTCTCCCTCAGCATCTTTAAATGCTACATACTGCATTCGGTCCGAAATCATACCCGGTTCATCGCCAAAATCATATTTTACTCCTTCCCCTAAGAGAGGATGGGCTGAACGTAAAATATCAACAAGCAACGTCTTTCCTCCCCCGTTAGGGCCACATATAGCCAAGTGTTCGCCCTTAAACAATTCAAAATCCAAAGGTGCCGCCAAGCGATAATCCGGATGCCGCGCCACCCCTCCTTTAATTTCTATTATTTTCTGCATAATCTATTTTTCAAATTCGTCTCCTGTTCGGGAAGGTCTCCGTGTACCCGTCCGGTGTTGTTCCTGACAAACTCACTCCAACTTCTCGAAGAAGATGTATGCACTCGCTCAGGTTTACTCAACGACAAATAATGGCAGTAAGCTGCACCAAGAGCATCCGTAGCATCCAGGAAAGGAAGAATATTCTCTTCTTTAATTTTCAAAATCCGCTTCAACATCTCTGCGACTTGTTCCTTGCTCGCCTGCCCGTTTCCTGTAATCGCCTTTTTTATTTCCAAAGGGGCATATTCATGAATCGGGATATCACGACTGATAGCAGCGGCTATAGCCACACCTTGCGCACGGCCCAGTTTCAACATGCTCTGCACATTCTTACCAAAGAAAGGGGCTTCAATAGCCAATTCATCAGGAAGGAAAGAATCAATAATTCCCATAACCCGTTCATAGATTCTGCCCAACTTCAAATATACATCAGAACACTTTCGCAAATCAATAACCCCCATAGCGACCATGCTGACATCGCGACCGCAGACTTTCAAAACACCATAGCCCAATACATTCGTACCGGGGTCTATTCCTAAAATAATTCTTTCTACCGGGGGCCTATTTACTTTGACAGCAACCAATACAGACTACTTTTTAGTTATTAACAACCGTATTCCAAAACGAAACGGCACCTAAAATCGGAAATACGAGATGACTACCAATCACTCTTCAGCCAAATCTAAGCAAAGTTAATACTAACTATCCGGCTGGCAAAATGGAGATAAGAATTTATCTTCTCTTCCATTTCCACCTACGGCACTTCCGAAACAAGCATTGGCAAGAAGAATTCTCTTCGCCACCCGAAACTGTCATTTTGCTTGAGATATGAAAAATTCCGTCACTATGGATTAACTACATAAAAACAGTGAGTTCGGTGTAATTATTTATCCCTGGGCACAGTCATTGTATGCTATTGCCGCATCACGGTTTCACAGTCCTACTGACAGAAAATCCTAAAGTACTGATAGAAATTTCTGTCAGTACTTTAGTTTTTATATGCTCCATGAACAGTACTGCGCAAGCCATTTTAAAATTTGACAAACTTAGCCATCATTTTGGGAAATTTCCTGAAAAAGTGCTGCAAACCCATAAATTTGTTTTCACCAATAACGGAAACGAACCACTCGTTATCCAACAAGTAGTTTCCACTTGTGGCTGCACCGCCAGTGATTATACCAAAACACCCATAAAACCAGGAAAACAGGGGGAAATTATCGTCTCATACAATGGGAAAGGCATGCCGGCCGGTTACTTCAAGAAAAGTATCATTGTACGCTCCAATGCAAACAACCAAATGGTACGGTTGCATATTGAAGGAGTTATCACCAAATAATATATAGAGAAACATCCAAGCTCCTGGCAGGCTTGACACGGGAAAACAGAACAACTTCAAAACTACGAAACATGACAAACAACAATAATCATCTTGTAATTATGGCCGGTGGTGTCGGAAGCCGTTTTTGGCCCATCAGCAATACCAATCGTCCGAAACAGTTCCTGGATATTCTAGGCTGTGGAAAGACACTTATACAGATGACTGCAGAACGGTTCAAAGGACTTGTTCCTCCTGAAAATGTCTGGGTAGCAACTTCCGCTGCTTATAAAGATTTGATCAAAGAGCAACTGCCCGAAGTCCCGGAACAAAATATACTGTTCGAGCCCTGCCGCAGAAATACAGCTCCCTGTATCTGTTATGTCAGTTGGAAAATAAAAAAACGTAATCCACGTGCAAATGTCATCGTTACTCCCAGTGACCATTTCATTGCCGACACAAAAAAATTCCAAGACGCAATATCCGACTGCATGGAGTTCTCGGCGGAAACCGACGCTATCGTAACACTCGGAATCCGCCCGACCCACCCGGAAACGGCCTACGGATATATCAAAGGAGACCTCAGTTTCTCTTCCTCGAGAAAGAAGAACATTTTCCGTGTAGACACTTTCAAGGAGAAGCCGACCAAAGAGCTGGCAGAACAATATATCAAGCAGAATGATTTTCTGTGGAATTCCGGAATTTTTATTTGGAGCGTCAGCACCATTGTCAACGCATTCAGAGTGTATCAACCGGAGATTTCACACTATTTCGAGGACATCTTTTCCTATTACGATCTTCCACAGGAACAGGACATGATTAACCAACAATTCCCCAAATGCCCGAATATTTCTGTGGATTATGCAATCATGGAAAAAGCGGAAGAAATTTTTGTTTATCCAGCAGATTTCGGATGGAACGACCTAGGTACATGGGGGGCACTGCGCCGGCAATCGCAAAAGGATGAATATGGGAATGCCACGATAGGAAAGGACATTGAACTCTACGAAACCAACAATTCCATCATTCACACTACCGGATTGAAGAAAGTCGTTGTTCAAGGCCTGGACGGTTACATTGTCGTAGAAAAAGACGGCACTCTCCTCATATGTAAACTTTCCGAAGAAGAGCGCATCCGACTATTCCATTAAAACCTGCTCTAAAAAAGAAAATCAATCTGCATTGAAAGAATTCACCGACATTATCGAAAACTGGTATGACCGGAACGGCCGTTCCGGTTTGCCATGGAGAAAGGTTTCGGACCCGTATATTATCTGGGTTTCCGAAACCATTCTTCAACAAACGCGCGTTGCACAAGGCCACGACTATTTTCTCAGGTTTCTCCAAAAGTTTCCCACCGTAGAACACCTTGCCACAGCCAGCGAAGACGACGTCCTGAAAGTCTGGCAGGGTCTGGGGTACTATAGCCGCGCAAGAAATATGCATTATGCCGCACAAACCATCGTACAAGCAGGACAATTTCCAAACGAATACAAAGAAATAAGGAAACTGAAAGGAGTAGGCGATTATACAGCAGCTGCCATCTCCTCATTAGCCTTTAACCAACCTTATGCCGTTGTTGACGGCAACGTATACCGCGTACTCTCCCGCTTTTTCGGTATCCATACTCCTATTGATACCCTTGACGGGAAAAAAGAATTCACATTGCTGGCCAACCAATTGCTTGACAGAAAAGCCCCTGGCAAATACAACTCTGCCATCATGGATTTCGGAGCTCTGCAATGTACTCCAAAATCCCCCAAGTGTACTTCATGCCCTCTCGCAGGTGGATGCTATGCCTTATCTCACCAAGCCACTTCTTTGTTACCAATAAAATCAAAAAAAACAAAAGTAACCGACCGTTATTTTGTCTATCTTCACATCGAGGATAAAAATGAACTTCTGCTGAGACGCCGGGAAAAAGGCGACATTTGGCAAGGACTTTATGAACCTTTTCTATTGGAATTCAAACAAAAGCCGAGCGAAGCAGAAGTGCTGAAGAAGATTAAGGAATGCATTAATCCCAAACAGGATTTTCTATTTTCCACAATAGCATTAAATCTGACGCACAACCTGACACACCGCTGCCTGCATATAGATTGTTATCAGCTCAGCACGGAACATCTGCCCGAAATTCAAGGTTACATCAGAGTTGCTAAATATGAATTAAATAGATATGCAACACCTCAAATCATCACTCAACTATTCAATATCATCCAAAAAGAATGGGTAAAAAATCAAGATTAAATCCAGCAGATACCATAAAAACAGTCAACCCATTCATACGTAAAATACTGCGAATCGGTTGACTGTTCTTATATTCACTTACAGCAAGACTCAAGTCTGTTAAACCCAAGCCCTAACTATTCTTTCTTTTCAAGACAATAAAACGCCTCTTCCTTCCACATCTCTATACATCACAGGAAAAAATTTCATAGGCCGAACTGCTGTTTCTCCTTACGATATAAAACATAGCAGCCTGGCACAATAATAAATTTCAACTCAAGAAATCACTGCACTGTACTAATTGACGCACTCTCCTGGGCTTTCTACTTCTCCTCCTCTTTGTCTTTTCCCAAAAAGTCCTGATGCTCGTGCATCTGCTGCTCCTGCTGTTCTTGCCACTGTGCCCGCGCAAACTCCTGCATATCGGTTACGGTGTCTTTTTCATCTACGATTTCTGCGCCTAACATGGTTTCAAAAACATCCTCCATGGTTACTATGCCTCGGAAACAGCCATACTCATCAATAATCACAGAAATATGTTCCTTCTTCGCCAATAAACTTTCAAGGATATTTGAAACGCTCTCCGTTTCGGTAAATGTCAATACAGGACGTAGAATATCCGAAAGATGTAAATCGAATTTATCTTCAGACAAACGTTCCAATATCTCCTGCCGCAATACATACCCCTTGATATAATCATCATTCTCTGCATTGTATATAGGAATACGGGAATATGCCCTATAATCCGGATTCTGATAGAATTCTTTCAAACTTAAATTCTCTTCAGCCATTTCTACGACCGAACTGGGCGTCATGATTTCGCGAGCCGTAATGTCATCCAGTTTCAAAAGATTCTGAATCATACGATTCTCCTTCTTCTCAAAAACACCTTCTTCCGCTCCAACAGTCACCATCGCCGAAACCTCTTCACGGCTTACAGTCAAGGCCTGTTTCTTGGTCGACACCAACTTTGTTACCAATTCAGAAAGCAAAACCAACGGATACGTAATAATTACTAAAGTATGAATCACTCCCGTAAATGGAAGTGCCAATGTTCTCCATTGCGTTGCACCAATTGTCTTAGGAATAATCTCGGTCAACACCAATATTAACAACGTAAGAATAGCTGAAGTCAAGGCAAAATATTCATTTCCAAAAATTATATTGGACTGAGCACCAACTCCAGCCGCTCCCACTGTATGAGCTATGGTATTCAATGAAAGAATTGCGGAAATGGGCCTGTCAATATCTTGTTTATATTTCTTTAGCAAAGCCGCAGACTTATACCCTTCATTTTCCCTCATCGTTATGAAGGACATAGGTGTTGACAACAGTACCGACTCAAGGATTGAGCACAAAAAAGAAATGGTTAAAGCCGAAAACAAATAGAGGAGTAATAGCCCCATATTAAAACAAATTAGTTAGACATCTCAACCTTAGGATAACCTATAATAAAAGGGCTCCCAAGATCCAAAAGAGGTCAATACTCTACGTATCGCCCTGATTTGGATGCAAAATTAATGAAAATATAGGACTTGCGCCAAAGCCAAGCTCTTTTTTTTAGAAGTTCGCCGCCATTAGTAAAACATATGACGCCATTCCCCTTTATCCTTCACCTTTAATGATGGGCAATTGCAATTTATACTTCACTGCCAGCAACCGAATACTCACAACCACTACACCGCATATAATAGAACAAGCATTCATACTCAGGCCATAACGATATGCAGCATAATAAGCCAATCCTCCAATAACACAGGCTAAGGCATAGATTTCCTTACGGAATATCAAAGGCACCTCATTGATAAACACATCTCGCAGCACACCTCCCCCTGCACCTGTTACAGTCCCCATAATTATAGCCGCCCAAAACGGGAAACTGGTACCGTCGGCCGGAACTGTCGTTAAGGTTTTTTCAATACCTACAACAGTAAACAAAGCCAGACCAATGGTATCGAATATAAACCACGTATTGTTCTGTCGAACCAGTAATCTGCGGAAAACAATCACCCACAACAAAGCAAAAGCTGAGCACGCCAGATAGAAGGGATTGGTCAACCAAAAGGGTGACACGCCCAACATCAAGTCACGCAAGGTACCTCCACCAATAGCAGTAGTCACACCTACAACATAAGCACCGAACCAATCGAATTGCTTGGCCGATGCCAAACGGATGCCAGAGATTGCAAAAGCAACGGTTCCTACAAAATCAAAAATCTGGACAAGCGAAATATCTATCATTATACTTTATTATTTTTTGAGATGTGAAGATCTCATTATTCAATTCACTACGCTTCGTGGCATTCCTTTCAAATATGCCATGATATTATCACTCAAAATACGAATAATCCTGCACCGGGCCTCCCGAGCAGCCCATGCGATATGCGGAGTTATAAACACCCGCTCTGCCTTCAACAACGGATGCTCTACGGGCGCCGGTTCCACCGACAATACGTCGCAACAATATGCTCCCAAACGTCCAGAAGCCAACGCACGAGCGACGGCCTCATCATCAATCAAACCACCACGCGCAGTATTAATAAGCACCAAACCTTTTCTTGCCTTTTCCAATAACCGATCCCCCACTAACTGCTGATTATCCACCGTCAAAGGACAATGCAAACTCACCACATCACAACAGGCAAAAGCTTCCTCCAAACCTATTTTCTCCACATCGGCAGGCAATTCCGCCTTAGATTTTGAAGTCACAGCAAAAAGACGCATGCCAAACGGCCTGAGCCGGTCGGTCACCGCCTTTCCGATATTCCCAAACCCAACTACAGCCAACTTTTTCCCGTCCAGCTCGGTCAACGGTAAATCCCAATAACAAAAATCTGCACTTTTAGCCCACTGTTTTCCCTGAACCACTGCTCGCGTATAATGCCCCACTTGATTAGTCACTTCCAACAAATGCGCAACCACAGCCTGTGCCACAGCCCCTGTACTATAACCTGCACAGTTGCATACAGTTATACCATACCTCCTTGCCGCGGCCACATCTACGACATCATATCCTGTAGCAGCCACACATATCAACTCCAGATTTGGCAGTTGCGCAAACTCCTTTTCTGTCAACACCGTTTTATTGGTAATGACTATCCGAGCATCACCTATACGCTCCACCACATCCGCAGGCAAAGTACGCTCATATGTCATCAGCCCAGGAAACTGTTTCAACTCAGCCCAATCCAAATCTCCCGGATTCAGTGTATAAGCATCCAGAAAAACAATTTTCCCTGTATAAATATCATTATCCATATTGGTCATCTTTCTAAAAACACTTCAGGCTCAATCATCTCGCCCGATACGAAGCTGTTCTCCATCCAACCAGCTGATCATAACGGTCACCAGGTTTCCGATAATACACCAGCACCGTATACTCATTTTCCGTTTGGAAAAAGTCACCTTCGACAGAAAAAGCACTCTTCCGTCCGCCACCTCCTCGACGCACAGCTACATATTGATACGAATAATATCCTTGTTTCAGGAAAATCAGCGCTTCATAACGTCCTGCCTGTGCATTATACTTCATCCGATAGCGAGGCACAAATAAATTACCTGTCCACAAACCATCCAAATATACATCTGCATCGGTCACTTGCGGCATCTCCAGCTGAAACATTACCCACATGTAATCCGCCTCCACATCAGCATCACCCGACCGTTCCGTCCGAATAACATAGCGGCCATTCTGGTCCTCGTCATACAAATAATTCTTACGTGGTGTATTCACCGGCAGAGTGGCATAATAATATGGTTCGAAATAGCGGACATTATCCACGAACATTCCAGGAACCCGCGTGCTGAGTTGCTCGAATTTTCTGTATTCATTCCCAGCCTTAAAAATCAAATCACGTGAATGCTCCCACTTTAATGATTTCCCTGTTTGAGCCGTCGGTTTAGGATATTCCACCGCATTGTCCCAACGGCCATTCTGCAATACAACAATCCGAATATCCTGCGTCGCATCACGAATGAAAAGCTCATCACCATATGTCAGTTCGATATCCAATTGCTGATGCGTTTTGTTATAATCTATCTCCGTATTCGTCGTACCACGCAACAACACCGAAGTCTTATGGTCCACCACGGCAAAATAAGTTTCAAACGCAGGTTGCATATTCCCATCTTCATCCTCCACTCTAACTGTCAGCCGATAATTTCCCGAAAGCAACGGCCGCATATTTACATTTGGCAACTTAAAAGAATAATGGTTGTACAAAACCGTAGTATTCATACTCTGCGCATAATCCTCAATGAGCAACTCCGCATCGTCAGCTATCATATATTCACTATCAAATAGCCCCTCGTCTGTCAAAAAATCCGCCCCCACATGTTCTATGCGATAGGAAAAACGCCTGTATTCATGCGTAAGGTCGTCAAAAGAAACAGTCAATTCCTCCCGTTTTGACAGGTCCAATACCGGTAGTCCACTCACTTCACCTCCTTTGTCCAAACGCAAAGAAGCGATTCCGTCATCATAAATGACGGTTCGTTGGGACAACATAGGAACAAACATGCTCCATAACAAAAATAGCAGTAAAAGCTTTTTCATACCGCAAAGTTACGCCAACGCCAGAGATTAGCAAAATGAAAAAAAGTTTTTTAGGCTTAATGACACAAAGTTGCTCAATATACGTGAGTTCGATATAATTATTTACCCTCATCAGAGGTCATTGTATGCTATTGCCACATCACGGATTCACAATCCTACCGACAGAAAATCCTAAAGTACCGATAGAAAATTCTGTCAGTACTTTAGTTTTTACGAAAGTACTGACTGTTTTTACAATTAAAAAAGTTATTGTGGTTATACCGTACACACATAGCGAAAAGTTCTTAGATGTATTCTTCGAAATATCGGAACCTTCTCACTAATATATACCTATTGCCCAATAAGGCTTCCGCTTTTTTTCATATCTCACAAATTATGCGTATTTTTGTAAATCCAATTCCTATATTATTTTACGTACGTATGCGAATAGACATCATTTCTGTAGTTCCCGAGATGTTGGATGGCTTCATAAATACTTCCATCGTAGGGCGGGCCCAGAAAAAAGGGTTAGTAGAAATACACATACACAATCTGCGCGATTATTCAAAAGACAAACACAGGCGTGTTGACGATTATCCTTTCGGCGGATTTGCCGGTATGGTTATGCAATGCCAACCCATCGACGACTGTATAGCCGCTCTGACAGCAGAACGCGACTACGATGAAATCATTTTTACAAGCCCCGACGGAGAAAAATTTGACCAACCGATGGCCAATACACTTTCTCTAAAAAAGAATATCATTATTCTATGCGGACACTATAAGGGTATCGACTACAGAATACGCGAACACCTGATAACAAAGGAAGTTTCCATTGGCGACTACGTGCTTACCGGTGGCGAATTGGCGGCAGCGGTCATGTGCGATGCCCTGGTACGACTTGTCCCCGGTGTCATTTCCGACGAACAGAGTGCGCTGTCTGACTCATTTCAAGACAACCTGCTGGCAGCCCCTGTCTATACCCGGCCAGCCAATTACAAAGGGTGGAAGGTACCGGACATACTGCTCTCCGGACACGAAGCGAAAATCAAAGAATGGGAAATTACCCAAGCCTTGGAAAGAACCAAACGACTGCGCCCCGATTTGCTTGAGACGAAAGAATAAACAATGACAACAACTATAACAATCGATAAAATGAAGGAATTAGCACTAAAGTATGGTTGCAACCCCAACCAAAAGCCTTCCCGCATTTATATGGAAGAAGGCGAACTTCCTATTGAAGTATTAAATGGTAAACCCGGATATATTAATTTTCTGGATGCGCTGAACGGCTGGCAACTTGTAAAAGAACTGAAAGCCGCCACAGGACTTCCAGCAGCCACTTCATTCAAACATGTGTCTCCCGCCGGTGCCGCCGTTGCCACCCCTCTGAACGAAACACTGAGTAAAATTTATTTTGTGGACGATATCAGCATCCCTCTTTCACCAATCGCCACAGCCTATGCACGTGCACGCGGTGCAGACAGAATGTCCAGCTACGGTGACTTCATCGCGCTTTCTGATACCTGCGACAAAGCGACTGCATTACTTATCAAGCGAGAAGTGAGTGACGGAGTGATTGCTCCAGACTTTACGGAGGAGGCCCTCGAAATATTAAAAGAAAAGCGCAAGGGCACCTACAATGTCATCAAAATCAATCCCAACTACAGCCCTGCACCTATCGAGCACAAACAGGTATTCGGAGTCACTTTCGAACAAGGCCGTAATGAAATTGATTTGACAAATGAAGAAATATTCTCCAATATTCCGACAGAGAACAAAAATATTCCCGCAGAAGCACGACGCGATCTTATAATTGCGCTCATTACATTAAAATACACACAATCAAACTCAGTATGTTATGTCAAGGACGGTCAAGCCATCGGTATTGGGGCCGGACAACAAAGCCGTATCCATTGTACACGCCTTGCCGGAAACAAAGCTGACATCTGGTGGTTGCGGCAACATCCCAAAGTAATGAATTTGCCCTGGGTGGAGAAAATCAGACGTGCCGACCGCGACAACACGATTGACATTTATATCTCGGATGATTATGAAGATGTGCTGGCTGAAGGTATTTGGCAGCAGTTCTTCACGGAAAAGCCGGAAATTCTCACACGCGAAGAAAAGAAAGAATGGATTGCCAAAAACACAGGAGTGGCTCTAGGCTCCGACGCATTCTTCCCGTTTGGCGACAACATTGAACGCGCCCATAAAAGTGGCGTAGAATACGTTGCACAAGCTGGCGGAAGTGTTCGTGACGACCATGTTATTGACACTTGTAACAAATACGGTATAGCAATGGCCTTTACCGGCATACGACTTTTCCATCATTAATCACCCACCACGTACGACAATAGTCTGTCTGGGACAAATTTGTAAGTCCCGACAGACTAACTAATCCAACATCAGAATAGACGACAGTATGACGACAACGCGTAAAGCTGATGCAGCTGAAATCACCCAAGCCATGACCAGCGGCATTGTATTCAAAGGTGCCAAACTTAAAAAAAATGAGAATAATGACAACAAGGTAAAGACGAAAGCCAAGAAAAAGTCATATATCACAGGTGCCCATGGCTCCGGTGCAGCCAAGAAAAAAGCAGAAATACGTATGCGCCGTGCCAACCGGCACAAAAACAAATAGCCTATTCTTCGTCAAATCAGAAACGTTCCAGTCTTCTACACCCCGAATTCACTGGAGTATGACAGGCGCCCTTCATTCTGTTCATCTTATTGAAGAGACATGAAGGGCGCTTGTCATTTAGAGCACAGGAATCCCAGCCCGTCTCTTTATCCCAAAGCAAAGAAAATCAAGATATACATGTAAAAAAACAGTATTATTTGTCGATTTAAATAAAATAATTACCTTTGCAAGAAAGCAACCTCATTGACGACATTTAAATCAAACAGATTAACCACAACAACACAAACTAGAATTCTTATGAAAAAAATTGTTCTCCTCCTGTTTCTCATGATCCCCCTGATTTCTTTCGCACAAAAAGGAAATGATTTGTCAAAGTATTTGGTGGGAGCTGTCAAATTAACGAATGGACAAGTAAGTTTTGACCAGACATACAGCGTACCCGGAAAAAACAAATTCGAAATATACGACCTCCTCAAAGCTTACACCAAAAAAGAAATACTACAAGGAGAAAATCATCTGGAGCAATGTGGGTTCACCGAAAACGACAGTATTAATGGATTATTGGCAGCAAGCGTAGAAGAATATCTGTATTTTAAGCGAGCAGCCTTTGTCACTCATCGCGTGCGATTCTCTTACCAATTAATTTATCGTATCGCAGACGAAAAGTTTTCAATTCAGATGCGCCGTCTCCAATATGTATATGACGACATACCCAATGACGAAATCTACTACGCTGAAGACTGGATTACAGACAACAATGCACTGAAAAAAAACGGAAAAGCTCTGACACGCATAGGTGGCAAGTTCAGACGCTTCACCATCGACCGGAAAGACGAAATTTTCACGAATGCAGCCCTATCGGTAGGTGCTAAACAATAACAAATGTAGTCTCGGTCCAATTCGTCCGGACATTCCAGCATAAAAGCCCTATACTGGCATAATCAGTCCGGTCGCATTTATGTATAAACAGCAGTCCAAGAAGCTATTGAGGTAGTGCCCACCTTATCCAATAAGGAACAAGTGAGTACTACCTTTATAAGTTTAAACAGGACCTCAACACACATCAATATCCTATCTATTAAGGCCACATTACCTATTCAACTGATTTATACTAATCCATCCACATTTTTTATCATGAGAATTATCTACACGCTCTTGTTAACCTGTTACCTGGTCTATCCCACAGGTTGTTTCGCTCAACTTCTGCTAAAGGACGAAAGTATTGAAAATCCGGATAATGAACCTTGCGAAGTACATCCCGTCCCTCATCCTAGACAACTCAGATGGCAGGAAACGGAATTTTATGCATTTTTCCACTATGGAATGAACACCTATACCAATAAGGAGTGGGGATTCGGCAATGAAGACTGCAAACTGTTTGCCCCTACTGCAGCCCCTAACCCGGCACAATGGCTCAAAACCGCGAAAGCTGCGGGAATGAAAGGTGGCATTGCAGTAGTCAAGCATCACGATGGATTCTGCTTGTGGCCAACCCAAACTACAGACCATAACATCACCCGCTCGGGAAATGAATACGGAAGGAATACCAACATTCCACGAGATTTCGCAGCAGCCGCACGAAAACTCAAAATGAAATATGGTTTCTATGTTTCTCCATGGGATCGTAACAGCAAATACTATGGCACGGATAAATATGTAAAAGAGGTTTTTCTACGGCAATGTGCAGAACTTGCACAATATGGCACCGACCAATTCGAAATGTGGTTTGATGGTGCGAATGGCGGCGACGGCTATTATGGCGGTGAAGGAGGAACTCGCAGCATTGACCGTGCCACTTATTATGATACCCCCAACCTTCGTGACACCGTCCATAAAGTCTGTCCGGATTGCGTGCTGTGGGGAGTTGGAGGGGAGGCCAGATGGATTGGAAACGAAGCAGGATGGGCGGGAGAAACCAACTGGTCTACCGAAAACCGCGACTACGCTCCTGAAAACAACGGAATGTACGGGACCGAAAACGGCTGGTTCTGGCTTCCCGGAGAAAGTGATGCCAAAGCCACCAACCGAGGATGGTTTTACCATGACGGGGAATCACCTCTTACACCAGAACGCCTTTTCCAAATGTATCTCGAAACGGTAGGACGCAACGCCACACTGATTTTGAATATACCGCCAGACAAGTCTGGAGTTCTTCCTCCAGCATCCGTCAAAGCACTGCAAGGCATGGGACAACTACTGAAAGAGAGACTTGGGAAGGATCTGGCCCCCAAGGCAACCATCAAAGTGTCAGAAGTCAGAAGTCCTGGAAAAAAGAAAGACTATAAAGCAGCCAACATGACGGACGGAAACAAAAACACCTATTGGGCAACCAATGACGGAACCACCACGGGCACGATTACACTCGAGTGGAAAAAAGAACAAACCATCCATTATGTTGAGTTGATGGAATATATCGCCAAGGGACAAAGAATCCGTAATTTTACGATCGAAACATCAGAAGACGGAGAGAATTGGACAAAACGCGGTGGAAAAATCGAAACAACCACTGTCGGATACAAACGCATCATACCACTGAACGGCAATACGTCACAATATGGGGAAGGCTATAAAGCTAAAGCCTTACGTATTACAATCAACGACAGCAAAGCCTGCCCGCTAATCAGTAAACTCAGCATTTATTAACTTCATTTCCAACCGTACACATGAGAATATCCTATATATTATTCCTCGCCTGTTCCCTGTTACCCATTACAACATGGGCACAGCACATTACATTTGAAACCAGTGATTACAAAAGTATCGGTGTTTATGACTCGTGGGAAAATTCACCGTTTCGCACTGGAAAAATGAAAGGCAACTATGCCGTCATCAACAACCACCTTACAGCAGTTGACCCTGAATTAGGAACCTCCCCCAACCCGTCAAAAAAGATTCTGGCAATACAACGCTCCCGTTTTGGAAGTAATACTTTCGGAGTACGGGTTGACCTATGCCAACCTTTCGAACTGACTCCCAATACCCAATATCTGCATGTCATGATACATCGCCCCTATAGCGGGCGTGTCATGGTTATCGGACTTGGGAAGCGCAAAGACCGTGCCGCTCAATCCCCCGAAACAGAACAGTTTTGGGCCTTGTCTACGACGAATGTTCCCAGCGACCGATGGTATGATGTTGTACTCCCAATTAAAGGCAACGGAGGAATTGATATATATAGTCTGGTCGTGATACCCGACTGCGAATCTCCACACAACTACACCGAAGACCAAGCCTGCTATATTGACAATATAGTAGTCAATCAGACGGCGACGCCACAAATCACTTATGGCTACTACCCTGTAAACTTTGACAAGCACCAGCAGTACAATAGAAATGATCGTTACCTGACCGACATCGGACTAACCACTCCGAAAGGGCTCCAAAAAGTGGATGTTTCCACCTCTACCAAACACGTCTACGTGCAGTCCGAAAACACCTTATCCGCCCAGGCCGGTGACACCGTAACCCCCGTTTTCTTCTACCAAGGGAGTTGGATGAACGGCTATGTTTATATTGACTACAACAATGACGGTAAATTCACTACAGGAAAGACCCCCGATAGTGAACTTGTGGCTTTCTCTTATTATGGGGCTGCCGATTCCGGTACCAATAGTAAAGGAGAAAAACTTTCCGGAAATGAAGCAAACGTTTTAAATCCTCCGGCATTCCAGATTCCCCAAGGTTTGAAAAATGGATATTATCGGATGCGCTATAAGGTTGACTGGAACAGTATAGACCCGGGCGGCCAAACTGATACAAAGAACTCCATCATTGCAAACGGCGGCGGAATTGTCGATATACGCCTCCATATTCACGGAGACTACTGTTATATTAACGATGCAAACCGTAATGGAGAAATTCTCACGACAGACAACAAAAAACTCGTAAAGTACGAAGCGAAATTCGGCCAGCCGTTCACTATCCGCATGAATCCGGAAAAAGGTTTCGACTATGCCGGCATTATTGTCAAGCATGGCTATAATCTGTCAGGCGACAGCATCGTACACGACAATTTGCAATGGGAAAGTGTGCGGTTCGGACGCGAAAAATTCAACAGAAAAAATGAATTCACAATCCCGGGCGAACTGATGCAAGGAGAAGTAGAAATCGAAGGACTATTTGTAGAAACGGATAAATCCAAATAAAAACAAGAACGTAACTACCCGTAAAGCGCACAACAGACATTTGTAAATCTTACCTCAAAATGTACAGCAGCATCCACTGCATATGTTCCAACAGGATACATGCTTGAGAAGATTGCAAAGTGCTGTATTCAAAAGATAAATACATTCGCATATCTCCACATGAGCTATGCGAATTTTTTTTACCGCCATACATGTCTTCCAATAATATACAGACAACGGAAGCTTATACCTTAACGTGAGTTCGGTATAACTACTACAAAGAGAGAGACACACTACCATAACTTTTTCACAGGGCAGAACCGCCGGCACGCACGGAAAAACAGTCAGTACTTTAGAAAAAAACACTCAGTACTTTAGAAATTTCTGTCAGTAGGACTGTGAAACCGTGATGCGGTAGTAGCATGCAATGACTGTGGTGTACTAAAAATGGTTGACAGGTTAAACACTAAAAACGATTATGGTTGACAACCTGATTTCTTATTC
>PPYF01544206.1_pt1 | contig 95720 bp, 80 predicted proteins | sample 1559871 | NCBI WGS metagenome assembly PPYF01 (sample SAMN08240021, study PRJNA423297) | Human gut metagenome, whole genome shotgun sequencing project.
TATTAAGTATAGTTCTTTATTTACAACTCAAAATGATACTTATAGAAATACTATATTTATTAAGTTTTATATTGATGAAGAACATGATGGATATGCTAAACTAATTCAATTCTGTGGTGAATTTTTAGATTCATTTATAGGATTAGATTTTAGACCAAATAATGTTGTTGATTTTGTTGCTTTTAATAGTTCTATTACTTTAGGTGCTTCTTATGGTGGAACTGTTTTAAAAAATAAATGGTACACTATGATGTTAGTATGTAGAGATAATCATATTGTTTATGGTTCTATTACCGATGATGATAATTACTCTAGTGGAGAAGTTAAAGTTGGTACTGGTATTATAGGTAATGATATAAATTCTAAAGCTAAATTAATTCCAATTGATAGAACTGATTTTGACATAGATTTGCAATATAGCCTTGCTAATATTAAAGGGAATGATGGTTCTATTCGTATTAGATTAGATTATGCTATTTACAAATATGCGGAAAACACAGAAGAAAATAGTAAAATTAAAGAAGGACATAGTGATTGGGTTTCTATTGCTGAAATTAATGATAATGATTTTAGGCATATAAAACTAACTGTTCCTAATGATTCTGGTTATGGATGTGCTGTAGGTTATACTTTGCAGTTCTTCTACGGGGGAACTACCCTATCAGGACAATTAGATATTATAATTATTCATTGTGGTAATTATGTATCTAATATTAATAGTTATGTTCAAACAGCTACTGCTGGTATGCATACCGATAATGGTAGTTCAATAACTATAACTCCAGTTGGAGATATTAATGCTAAACCTATCGGTGGTATATTCTTATCTAATTTACCTCTTACATATATTGACCCTAATATACAATGTACAATTGGTAAACCTTATAGAGGAGATATGAATGCTGCTTCTTATGTTGTTGCTAAATTTGGATTACATACAGGAAAGTTTTCAGGTACTGATAATTGGAATAGTCCTTATCAGTATATAGACGCAGAAGTTGTGGAGAATTTAGCTACTTCTTATAAGAAGATGCCGAAGCTAGTTTGTATTAATTCTACAGAAGATGTAATTCTTAAAGCTGATTCTATTACTGAATTAAAAGATAGTTCTGTTAGTTTTAGATTGCATTCGCTCCCCGTAGGAGATACAGAATTAGTAGTCAAATCTGATACTACTATTCTTAGTAGAACTACTCGTACTATTAAATCTATTAAACTTACTCCTGCTCAAGCAAATTATGATATTGATTTCGAATCTAATTTTGATAATGCTATTATTGAACTTAAGAAACGTTATTATGCTAAGCAAAAACGTTGGGGCGGCAATATGGGTGGTGGTACTCACGGTTCATTGATTTATTTTAATAGAAAAGATAAATGTCTTATATTAGAACAACATGGAGATTTATATCAAGGACGTGTTCCTAGCGTAGCCCCTGCTGGTTCTGAAGGATATGGTCTTCCTGTTGATATAATTGAATGTCCTAGTACATTTCCTTATCCTACTATACAACGTTCTACTAGAGTAGGTGGTCTTATTCAATCTGTTGATTATCATCCTTATGGTATGTTTGATTGTTGGTTTCAAGTTCCTAAAGGTATGACTGGTCTTGCTATATGTCTTTGGTATTTTCATTATCAAGAAATATATAGTTATGATGATACTTTTAAGTTTTGGACAGAACAAGGAGTTAATGGATATAATTATGCAAATTGTGTTAAGACTGGTTATGGTGCTAAATGGGTAGTTATTAATAATGAAATTGACATGGAGCTTGGTTCTGAAAATACTCCGTATAGAACTAATGTTAATCCTAATATTGACCAAAGTATTTATTGGTATGTTCCTGGACTTAGTAAACGACAAATGATTGGTTGTACAGAAGAAGGAGCTAATTATGGTACTTGGATTATAGATTGGGAATCTAGTCTTTCCGTTATTAATTCTGTAACTGAAACTAATCCTCAAAGTTCTAATTCTTATCTTAGAAGTGATAGACTTAAATGGGTTAAAGTTATGGATACTATTGACGAAGTTAATTATGGTGCTAATAATCGTTCTTGTAGATTTAATAATTGGATGGCTGAACAATGGAATGATGGTTGTGGAGTTTATGGAACTCCTGCTAATTCTAGATTAGGACTTGACGAACTTTCTATTAATAATAGAACTCCATTAGGTAATATTAATCTACAAGCTATTATTAAATATGTAGAACATTATTACGATGATGGCGAATATCATAAATGGTCTATTGATTGGACTAAAGATTATACTCGTTTATTAATTGATGATGAAGAGATTTCTGTACTTAAAGCGTTTGTTCCTTTTAATCCTATGACTATGCTTATTGGTTGTTGGTTTCCAAGTGCCAATACTTATGATAAAGCTGCTATACTTGGTGAGTGGGGAACATGGTCTGGAGTTCATGCCAATTGGGATGTCGCTCTTATGAAAGTTAAACGTATTAAGTTTGAAGCTTATACTGAAGAACAAGTTCCTACTACTAATATGAGATATGATTGTGAAACTTATGCCGAAGATGGTCTGAAAGAAATATTATAAATTATGGATAAATGTCTTAAAGATAAAGCTCATTTTATTATTGCCCAAACTATATGGAATAATAAAAATGGTAAAGCTGTTTTCGTTGAACAAGTTTTTGACAGATGTCGTAAACTGTTTCAAAATGAAATTAATGATGAACTTTATAAACTAATTGAAGAAGGAGGGGGTGGAGGACAAGGTAAACCAGGTAAGACTCCAGTACTTAAAGCTGGAACTATTACTGTATTACCTAATGATTCACAGCCTACATTTGCTCTTGTTTATGAAGGAAATAACGATGAAGGAAATCCTGTTTATCGTATGGATATGGGAATACCTCAAGGTAAAGATGGAAAAGATGGAAAAAATGGTACTGATGGAAAAGATGGCAATACACCTTTTATTGGTGAAAATAAACATTGGTGGATAGGAACTAATGATACAGGAATTGTCGCTGAAGGTAAAAATGGTATTGATGGTATTAATGGTCATGATGGTGTCGATGGTCATGATGGTATAGATGGTGTATCAGCAGGATTTGGAGAACCTATAGCTACTGCTGAATCAGTATCAAGTAATGCCAATGCTGAGGTTACTATTAATGCCAGTGGACCAGATACTGCTAAAATATTCACATTCCATTTTAAGATACCTAAAGGTAAGGATGGTTCAGGTGGTGGAGATACAGGAGTTGATGGTAAAACTCCTATTCTACAAATAGGAAATGTAACTACTGTAGCTCCTAGTGGACAGGCTACTGCAAATGTAAGATATACTTCTGATGACCCTGATGGTAATCCAATATATGCTATAGACTTTGGCATTCCTAGTGGTGTTAAAGGTGATGATGGTACTGATGGTATAGATGGAAAGACTCCTGTATTTGAAATAGGTACAGTTGAAACATTACCCGCAGGAAGTCAAGCTACTGTAACAATTACATCTAATGGTGTTGATGCTACTGGTAATCCTAAATACTTAATCAATATTGGCATTCCAACAGGTGCAAAAGGAGATGATGGTTTAACACCAACTATAGGTGAAAATGGTAACTGGTTAATTGGTGCTGTAGATACAGGTGTTAAGGCTTTAGGTGAAAATGGTGCTGTTGGAAAAACCCCTGTGTTTGAAACAGGTGAAGTTGTTACAGGTACCGCTGGAACTGCTGCTGCTGTAGAAGTTGTAATTAATGGAGTTGATGAAGCTGGCAATCCTAAATACTTAATTAATTTTACTATACCAAGAGGTGCTGATGGCACTGGTGGTGGAGGTGGAACTGATAGAGGTAGATGTATATTTACACTCGAAGATTATTCTGCTGCATATAGACCTGAAATTGGTTTAAGTAAAATACTACCTGCTATTAGTGGATTTGCTCTTAATGACTGCGTTATTGATATTACTGGTTCTCTTAGACAAGTTACTGCAGTTAGTGAAGATAAACAAACAGCCAATTTGTCTGATGCAATCTATACATTCCCTACGGGCGGTGGCACTGGTGGAGTAACAGAAGCTAGAGTTACTGAAATGATTGATGCAACTGTTGGAGACATCAATACTATATTAGATAATATTAATGGAGAGGTTATATAATGGGAACAACAGTAGATAAACTAAATAAACTTGCTCAAACAAAGGCAGCTATTAAGACTGCTATTGAAGTTAAAGGAGTTACTGTAGGAGATGTTAAGTTTGCTGATTATCCAAGTAAAATTTCAGCTATTAGTGGTGGAGGAACTCCTGAACTTGAAAGTTATGAAGACATTCTTATACGAATGAAAACTTTACTTAATAATGCTCTTGCTCAATATACTGATTATAAAGCTGGTAATATATTTGCTTTTAGAGAATATTCTTGGATTAAAGGTTTATATCGTTGGTCTAATAATATTGGTAATAAAGCTTGGCTTATAGGTAGTACTTTATATACTTATAAAAGCGGCGATACTGCATTTGATTTACCACTTAGTGCTTTTAATGATTTAAATTATATTGATGCTGAAGGATATAACTATAAATATGTTATAGTTCTATTTCATAATAATATTAAGATTGATAATAGTGTTCATTGTTTCTATGAATTTCCTATGGTATCTATTGATGATACTAAGACTTCAAATAATGGTAATCTTAATCTATTTAGATTAGTTGCTTGTAAAAATACTACTATGTGTTTTACATATTATGATACTCCAGATTTAGTTGCTCTTGATGCTACTGATTCTGTTCCTATTACAAATACTGTTACAGGATATGGTTGGAGAGGTAGTTCTTGTGAATTTCTAAAAGGAGGAGATTTTAGTAATTTTACTGGTAGATTTGATTTTAGTTATATTACTTTTGTTAAGAATGTTAGTAATATTTCTCAATTTCAAATTCAAGGTTATGGTTTACAACATACTGTTGAATCTTTAATTGCTATTCTTGATGGGCTTATTGATACAACCGCTTCTCCTAAAAGTCAAGGAGTTGGTAACACGTTTAATCTTAGAAAACTTAAAGCAAGTGAAGCTGGCTTAGCTGCTATTGCTCGTGCTGAAGCTAAAGGTTGGACTATTACTTCAAATGTTTAATTTAAAAATAATTTTAGATATGGATTATATAGATATTGTAATTAAGCAAATTATTAATAATTTTGATTTTGCTTATATGTTTATTATTAATGTACTGACTTATATATTGATTAAAGTCGTAGACTATTTTAATGGAGAAGCTAAAGTTCCTACTTGGGTTAAACGTGCTCTTCTTGTTGTTGCTATTGTAATAGTTAGTACTATTTATGTTCTCTGTGATTATCCTAATAAGATAACGTTAGTAAATTCAGCGATATTAGCTCCAATATTTTGGAGTTGGATAATGCGACCGATATTTATGAAATTGAATATAGGATACAAACAGATTGATAATTGTATGAAATAACAGATTGTTTAACGAATTAAAAACTTAAAGTTATGGCTAAAGGTAGACCAACTAAAGCTATTTATGAGAAACATGTTCGTCATATTAATCGTGATATTACTTGTTGAGATGTTTATGTTGCTACTAATGTGCAATATCATGATTATGTTCGTCTTTACAAAGATTGGTTTCCTCAATTAAATGAAGAACAACTCGATGAAAAGATAATCCATGCTTGTATTAACTTCTGGTTTAAAGATGAAGATGCTGGTACTGGTAAAGTATGGAATTATTTCAAAGAGATTTAAAGAGGTGTTCATACTAAAGGTGAAGCGGTAGTACGTTGAGATAACATGCTGCCGCTTTCTTTGTTTTAACCAACTATAAAATTTTGGTAAACACTTGGAAGTTAATTTTAAAAAGGTATATTTGTAAATGTAGATGGAGTTGCGAATCTTCTTACAAGTAATACTACTGATTATGTCATCTATCAATCAATTAATTTCAGAGATTGCTCATGCTGTTGGGCAACCTAATAATGTTCCTCTACGTAGGAATATTAAATATGCTATTCTTCATACTCGTAATGAACTTATCAGACGTAGTTTTGAGAATAATAGATATCTTGATAAAGGACTTCAACAAAGAGTTAAGTTGAGTCTTATTGATGTTCCCGATGGGGATTTTCATAATAGTGCTGAATATATGGTTAAGCCGATTAAACGAACGGCTCAGAAAGTTCCACGTCCTGTTAGACTTACGAATAATCTGCCATTTCAAAGTATTCGTACTGCTGGTTATGATAATCACGAACTTCCTTTTGCTAAAGAAGCGAGTGCTAAGTTTTATACTCATTTAGTTGGTATGTGTAATCTTCCTTGTTGGGATTATATCAATGAGTATATTTATTTCTTTACTAAAAATAATACTGCTGTTTGGTTTAAGACTGTTAATGCTATTGTTGTGGAATCTGTATTTGAAGCTCCACATCTTATTGAAATAGAAACTCATGAGAGTAAGAAAGATACTTCCGGTTATAATATTGATACAGACGATATGTTTGACGATGATGAGTTCTTATTGCCGGAGGATATGGTTGGTACTATTAAGGATATTATCTTTAAACGTAATCTTCTTCAAGTACCAAGAGAAACTAATGAAGTTCCTACTGATAATTTACTAAATAGATAATCTCTTATGGTTCCAGATATTGAAATAAAGCATTATTATAAAAAGTATCTCGAAGATGCTAATAGTGATATTAAGAAGTTTCAAGAAGAATATGATATAGCTGTTAATGTCAAAGGTAATATCAGAGAATTTATTACTGAACGTCTTGGTTTTATATCTAAGAACATTAGTATTTCAATGTCAGATTATAAGACAGAATGGGTAATAGGTCAATATAATCCTGATGAAACTCTTCTTAATAAAGTTTATTCTAAACTTGAAGTTTATCAAGAAGGACAAGAACGAATAGTACTTCTACAAATCATTAAGTATTGTAATCTTCTTAAGAAATGTAGAGCTATTAATACAGCTATTAAACTTGCAGAGAAACGTTCTAAACTTAAGTTCTCTAAATATCGTGATTATGTTGCTAAGTTTTATCAGTATGGTGTACAGAAATGTTGCTTAGAGGGATATGCTTATCAATATGGTTATGGTCTTGGAGATTTAATGATAAACCGTTGGAAGTATAGCGACGAAGATAAGATTAAGAAAAACTTTATTGATTATAAAGCTACTAATGAAGCTAAAGCTAAGTTGATTGCCAAAGGTAAAACTCCATATAGTAAGAAGATGGCTGAGGTATATAAACTTAGAGGTATTAAATATGATGGAGTTCCTTATATTGTTTATAAGAAAACTCCTACGTTTTATGATATTTGTGTTGTTAATAATAGATATGTAGCTCGTCAGAATATTCAATTTGAACATACTGAATATATTCATAAAGAACTTCGTGGTAAGAGTTATGAAGATATTGCCAGTCAATGTCCAACTCGTGATTCAGTTCTTAATCTTAGATTAGATATTCGTGCTAAACTTGTGATATATAACATTGTTGATAAAACTGCTTATTTAAAATATATTAGAAATGTTGAACAATGTAAATACAAGCGTGGAGCGCATAATAGCCAAAATAGACAACGATTTTAATCCAGATGGTAGTGATTGGATTCCTCGTGTTATTGCTTGGACTATTGATGCAATGAGTCAGCTTGATGTTCTTAGGTATGTTCCTAAGAGACGAAAACTTAATGTTACTAATCGTATAGCTCGTAGTTATTGTCCACTTAGTGACAGAGAACTTAAAGTATATGATAGTAATGGTTGTGAGATTAAACGGCTTACCGGTGGGAGTAAGGATTGTTCCTACACATCCTCTACGGGGGGTCGCCCATCTGGTCAAGGGTATTATAATAAACCTACTGATATAGATAATCCTGATTATGTTGTTTATCCTTCTTGTGATTGTGGAGCGTCCGATAGAGTATCAGTTGTAGATACTGGTTATACTGGTAAAGAAACTTATGGTTCTATTGCTATTCATACTAATAGTGATGTACCTGCTTATCAACATATTGTACATAAGGAGACTTATTCTACCCCCCGTAAGGGAAGTGAAGATAGAAACTACGTCCTTATCTGCGGTGATACTATTGAGCTTAATTATGATGCTGATTGTATAGAGATTGAATCTCTTGAAATTGAAACTGAATATAGTGATTATTATAAGTGTGATGTACCTGTTATACCTAACAATGGTATTCTTATTGAAGCTATTGGTTTTTATTGTATGTATAAGATGTTGTGCCGTGGTATGAAACATCCGGTATTTAATCTTAATGCAAGTCAGTATGGTACTAATCCTTATTATCAGTGGATACAACTTAAAGATAAAGCAAGAGCCGGTGTGATTATTGATATGCAGAAACAAACAGGCAATGATGATAGTAATGCTTGGAGAAGTTACTTCTATAATTATACTTTTCCTAAACGTTGAGATACTATGAATGATAATGTAGAACTTATCAAAGTAGTAAACGGGTTGTATGTTTTCACTATCCGGTGCGTACCCGTAAATGACGTCCGTAGACCTAATTCTTTTGACCTGTATTCAGAGATATTTTTCATATCAATGAACTAATCAAGTCGAATCGAGATAATGGCTGTGCGGGCTTTAAAATAAGTCATTCGATATGGAAATAAATAAAAAACTTAACTTAGATGTTGATATAGAGTTTCTTGAAAGTGGTAGTCTATGTCAAGCTAGTAATATTGTTGTTAATAATACTAACGGTGGCGTATTGAATGAAAACGCTATTCTTCCTTATTATGAAGTATCATCCGGAGAAACTATTGTTGGACAAATTGCTTGTTCTAATGAATTTATTGTTTTTACTTCTAGTAATAAAATATTTAGAATTAAAGACAAAACTAAAGAAGTTACTCAGATTACTACTAACTGGAAATGGGAAGGTGGGAAAGTTATTGGAACTTATACATATAATGTTAATGATGAATGCATTATTGCTATAAGCGAAATTAATAATCCTGAAGATAAAGATGTTAGTCTTAAAATTATAAATCTTGATAAACCTGATTATGTTGATGGACAAACGGATGATAAATATACTTTATCTCCGGAAATTCCTCAAGTTAATATTAATAATTATAAATATATTAGTGGTAATAGTATTTATAAAGGTACTTATATATTCTTTATTAGATTCAAGAAAGGTAATGAATTTACAGGTTGGACTAAAATAGGATATCCTATTCTTACTTATAATGAAACTACAGAAATACTTGAAGATTTTTATGCTTTAGTTAGTGATAACACTGGCAAAAAAGTAGATAAACAATTTACTGTTGAAGATATAGTAAATGATAATGCAGAACGTGTATATAAGAACATACTTCTAAATATATCTCTTAAAGATAGAACTTTAGAATATGAATATTTTCAAATTGGTTATATAGTTAATACTACTAAATTTGAGACTAAAGTATTTAGTACTGCATTATATACTATTGATACTCGTACTATTGTTATTGATAATTATAATAATGATAGATATGAATTTAGTGTTGACGATATGACTGATAGTCGTTTTAATATTTATAATGTTAATACTCTTTGTAATTATAATAATAGACTTTATATTGCTAATTATAAAGAAGAAAATCCTAATACTGTTATTCCTAATATTGACGTAAGTAGTATAAAAGTTAAAGCATTTGATTATAATCAAACTGTTTATCCTACCACTGAAGTTAGAACAAAACTTAGTACTAGAAGTACTAGAAGTACTAGAAATATAACTGACCCTAGAAGTTATTATCTTGACCTTGCTGGAAATCCTTCTACACATTTTATATATGGCGCTCAATATTGTTTTAGAGTAACTTATAAGAATCAAGTAATTCAACTTTATGGTAAAGATATAGCTCATTTTAATATAAGTAGTTTAGCTTCAGTTCCTACTACTGAACGAACTTCTTATAATACTAATGCTGTTATTATTCCTATATATGATTTTCTTTGTGCCATAACTACTAGAAGTAAAGGAGCTAATACTTTTGAATATATTACTGATAGTAAATATATGGATAGAATGTATATTTGTTTTTATTATAGTAAAATAAATTCTAATAGTATTCAAGTTGGCTTTGGTATATCTAAAGGAAGTACTGATGATAATAGAATACCTCATGTGTATGAAAGAGGTGCTATTACTAATATTATTTATGACCTTAGTAACACATTTTATCCTAATATTAAAAGTACTGATATTGTTGTAAATTATTGTAAACGTATTGATGTTGTAGATAATGCTACATCTATATTTAAAGAACCTGCTTGGGATTTAGGAGTTGTTCTTGCTGTAGGTGGTAATAAACAAATTAGTAGTATTCAATGTTATAAACAATCTGATATTGCTAGACAACGTGGTACTAAAATAACTAGATATGGTAAATTGGTTACTAACACTTCCGGTAATTACTATGATGTACTCGAAGGTTATACTAATATATTCATAGACAAGAAGACTTTTAAAGAAAGACTTGACGCTTTATATCCTGATAGAATAATTACTTCTGTTAATTATAAAATGTATGTTAAGGATGAGGGTGGCACGGTTAGCGAACAAGAACTTAGAGTTGATTATCCTGATAAAGTAAGACTTGCTTTACATCATGGAGCACAAGAACCGATTAATCTTATTTATGATTACGATAAATATAATCAAGGTGCTGAATATTTTTGGAGAGTTGCTGATAAATTTAGTGTAACATTTGCTGATGGAGAAACTATAAATCATGATATTAATTTATTGTCTGGTGTTTCTGAAATTGTTTGTCCTAATGGAATTGGTAATATTGATAGTATGGAACAATATTATAAACCTAAAAGACAATGGACTGTTGATAGAGAACCTACAGACGATGATTTTAATCCTAATAATACTTATAGATTAAATATTCGTAATCAATACGAAAATGGTACTGCTGAACTTGTAGTAAATACCAAACCTGTTCCTATAGGTTTATTTAATAGAACTATAATCAACGATGATACAATAAGTGCTGATAAAGATTTTGCTTTAGTTATTAAGTTTGAAGATTGGGCTATAACTAATTCAGGAACTGCTCCTATTGCTAAAAATCAATTAACAGATGTTGTATTTAATAGAACTGGAAATCCTAATGATATTGTTTTTGACTGTGAAACATTAGAAAATGTTTACGTTGCTTTTTACAAACGTGGTATTAATGGAACTTATTATCAAGGTGTTGTATTTTCTAGTACTACTCCTGATGATTTTAGCGATGTTAGAATAATATATGACCTTAAGAATTTTACCGCAAATGATATATTCTATGTTAAAATAAATGATATTCCTGCTACTGTTGGTATTCCAAGTACTACTGGATATTTAAATTATATTATAAGACCTACTAACTTTTGTGTTAGAACTGATGAACTTATAGGAGGTGACGAAGATGTTTCCGTTACTACTTATGATGCTGAACTTAAGAAATACGCTATTAATACTGCTGTTTATAATTTCTTTATTCATTATGTTTATCCAAATGGTTTATATACAAATGGTATCCGTATTCCTAATACAACAGAAATACCACTTACTACTATAAATTTAGCTAGAGATAATACTCAAACTTATACCTATACTGTTAAACTTACAGATAAGATTAGTGATGTTCGTAAAGCTTATGAAGATTTAAAGTTAGGTAATGATGTAAATCCTGTACATGAAGTTCATAGGTTATTTGGAAAAGAAGATGAACTTTATTTCTATAATGTTTATCCTAGATTTAATAAGACTACAAACGTGGGTATTTATATTAATACTAATGGAGAAATATTATTTAGAGGTAGAGCTAAAGACTATGACGAATATTATACTTATTCTGATGGTTATCATTCATATGAAGCTGATACTTTTCCTGAACCTATTAAATTTATATTTGAAGGAATTAAGATGTACCCTGAATTTGTAGGTTTCTTTATAAGTTATGAAAAGTCTGAACCTATAATGATAAGTCCGGGTATTGTTACTAAAAATACTGAAAGTATAATTAGTCAACAAACTGGTGGAAGTAGTGTTGGTCAGCATAGTAATATTAATTTCTTTTTTCCTAACTTTAATATTACTAGAGGACAAGTTACTGGTAATATTTATGTAGAAGCTGGTACTAGAAAGTTTAATGGATATACTGGTCAGTTTAGTAATGAACTTAAATATCCTTCCATTTTTAGACAAATGAGTACTGCTGTTGTTAATAGAGAGCCAAAACTGCATTTATCTCATGTTGATACTAATAAGATTTTAAGTTATAATAATGCTGATAATCGTAATGGAAATGTCGAAGGAATATTAAACCTTATTTTAAGTAATGATGTAAAAACTGCTAGAAGTTATAATGAACCCGATATAGGTATTCTTTATAATATAAGAAATTCTATCTATCTTAACGCTAATAAAGATTTGATTAGTCTTGGTTTTGTTAAATTTGTGGATTATAGTCCTACTAATCCTAATAAAACATATGATTATGGATACGAACCTTATCCTTTTAATTGGGATTATTATATGAATCAAGACCCGTTATTTTCTTTTAATAAAGCTGGTGTTGTTTATGATGAAGTAAATCCTGTTCCAATAAATAGTTCAGGAGTAAGATTGTTTGATAAAGTTCTTCAACGTGGTACTAAAGGCATACCAGATATAGTTACTACATATTTTATGCCTAATTTTTCTATTTATCCTACTATCACTAAGCATATAAAAGAAGAACCTATTAAAAAGTATTATACTTTTGCTACTGAAAATAATGATTTTACTGCTAGTAAACTTACTATTCATTTATATCCTGATATGATTAATAATCTTTATGAGATTAATGCGTCTTATTATGATTATATAGATAAGGTTATAGTTAACTTTAACAGAGAACTATATAATAATTTTATTACTGATTATAAAAATACAATTCGTCGCAGTGATGTTATCAGCGATGAAAGTGTAGAAAATAAATGGAGAGTATTTAGGTCTGATAACTATAGATTAATTGCTGAAAATAAAGGGGATATTATTAATGTTGTAGGTATTGGCGGTTATCTTATTGCTCATTGTGAACATTCTATGTTTATATTTAATAGAGATTCTTCTATGAAAACTGAAGATAAAAATGTTCAACTTGTTATACCTGATACTTTTGATATAGATTATGTTGAAATGTTTACTAGTACTAAAGGTTATGCTGGAATACAAAAGTTTAATCAATTTGTATGTAGTAACTATGGTTATATATTCTATGATAGTGATGCTCATAAGATATATAGATTTGATGAAAAAGAACTACTTGAACTAACGCCTGGATTTAAGAATTTATTCATGCATGAAGTTCAAGATATTCGTTTTGTTATTGATGAGGCTAACGAACGTCTTATATGTATAGGTAGTATATCTATAGATAATGCTATTAAAAAGTTTGCCATATCTTTTAGTTTTAATCTTAATAATTGGGTTAGTACTCATAGTTATTGGTACGAAGATTGTTTTAATACTAAAAATGGAGTTTATTTTGTTATTAATAATCGTGTTAGTAGTATAGATAAAACTAAATTTAATACTTATGATAATGTTATACTAGATGCTGATAATATATTTAAAACTGAAATAGAAGAAATAACTACTATTGAAGAAAATGGAGTAACTCCTAGCTATGAACTTAAAACTCCTTATTCTTATGTTGATGTTGTATTTAACAATAATAATATTGATACTGTTTTAAATTATATTACTTATATTATAAACAAAAGTACTGATGAACGTTATAGTGGTCATAAGTTACTTATATATACTAATTGTTGCTATACAGATTATGTTGATATACATACTGTCAAAGAATCTATGAAAGATTATAAACATCCTTATTATCGTTATGGTATTTGGACTATGAATTGGTTTAGAAATAAAGTAGATTCTATTAAAACTCTTAATCCTATAATTCGTGGAAATGGTAAATTTAATGATAATGTAGAGCTTGTTGCTAGAAAAGGACTTGACAATGCTCTTGTAGTCGGTAAATGGTTTGTAGTTAGACTTATATTTATGGATGAAGAGAAAAGAATAAGTGTTAATGATATACAGTGTTATTAATATGAATACAGTTTATAAAGATAGAAAACGTAAGAAAGCATTTATAGGTGCTTTAATTGGAGTAGCTGGTAGTGTAGTTGGCGGAATACTTAGTGGAAATAAAGCTAAGAAACAAGCTGCTGCTCAAGCTGCTGAACAAGAACGTTTACGTAAAGAGCAAGAACTTAAAGAAAAAAGACTTGCTGAATATAATAGAACAGTTAGTTCTACAAATTCTCTTAATAATAATCTAGTTAATGCAGATGAATTAGAGAATGATTTTGCTAATCAATATATGAAACTTGGTGGTAAAGCAAGTAAATATAAAAATAGAAACCGTAAAGCCTGGGGCGGCTGGGGAGATGTTGCTGGTGGATTAATCAGTGCTACTGGAAGTATTGTTTCTGGAGCTACTGGTAATCCTGTTTTTGCTACTGCTGGTAATGCAATTAGTGGTTTAGCAAATACTGCTATTAATAATGCTAATGTTAATAGAAATACAGCTAGAATACAGAAGAATCTAAACGCTCCTCTTAGCATTCCTGATAAAGTTTCTAATGCTAATTATCGTGATAATCTTCCTACTAGACTAAGATATGGTGGTAGACATATGACGCTTGTTTCCGGTTCTAAAGGTGTAAAAGTCAAGCCTAGACGAGTGTAGATGCTATTTCCTTTGGCTCTGTTGGACTTTGCTATATAAGTGGATTAATAGTATTACTTTCATAGAAAGTCTCACAGCGAGCCTTAAAACGGATGAAATACTATAATTATATAATAATATTATAAAATGCCTAAGATGAAACCTAAAGTTGTCAATGGTGGTAAAGCTGTTGATATTGGTAATAATCTTTACTATATGAATGGTCGTAAACACTCTCAAGGTGGTATTGATATTGGCAAGAATCCTAAGACTGGTTTAGAAGTCGAAGATGGAGAGATTGTCGAAACGCGACCTGATAGTCTAAGAGTATTTAGTGCACAGCCTATTCTTAATGGTAAAAGTCCTGCTAAACTTGTAATGGGTGGTGCTAATCCTGATAAAGTGTTTCAAGCACAAGAAACATTTAAAGATGTAAATGGAATTAATGACGATGGAAGTAAAAAACGTATGGGTGGTAAAGTTAAGATTTGTAGAAGAACTAATGCTGAGATAGATGAAGAACTTGGTTTAGTTCCTAATAAAAATAGAAAAGCTGCTGGTGGTTTTGTTACTGTTAATGGTAATGTTATTGATAAGCTCGTAGGGGACGTTCCTTTTCCATCCCCTACGGGGGGTAGGAAAAAAGCAGCACTTGGTGCTCGTGAACGTGATAAAGATTATGTTGTTATGAACGGACAACTTTATCAAGTTACTAATGATGAATTTGGTGATACTGCTTATGAACCTGTTGATGATACAATTCCTAATAGTAGATTGGCTGACGGACGTGGAAATGCTGCAAGAAAATCTGATAGAGAAGTTCGTTCTGCTGCTCGTAGAGATGCTAAATCTCAAACTTCTAATAGTCGTTGGACTCATGGTGGTAATTTTAATGAAATAGAACCATTTACTCCTACTCCAAGCAAATCTGCTGCTAATAGTAAGCCAAAAGAATCTACTAACAAGTATGATTATCGTATAGGTAACAAAACCTATAAAAAAGGAGATACTTTTGAATATAAAGGTCAAACTTATCAAGTAAGTGGTAGGAATAAAGCAGTTCCTTATAATGCTCCTTCTTCTAAACCACAAACAAGTTCAGAAGTACAATCTGCTGCTAAACGTGATGCTAAAGGTGGTAGAACTGATTTTAGAAGTATGTTGGAAATACCTGAATTTACTCCGAGTAGTTATTCAAGACAAAGTACCAACAACACTACTACTGCTCAAACAAGAATTACTCCTGAAGAAACTCCTGTAAGAGAAACAGTTCAACCTACTGCTACAAGAACTTCTACACCACAGACCACAAATGCTGCGCCCCGTAGGAGAAGTACAAATAGAACGAATACCACACCTACTGCTGCTAAATCTACTGCTACTAAACAAAGTACTGCTCCTAATTTTGCGAGTCTTGATAATATGATGCAAGGACTTCCTACTGCATCAAGAGCTAGTATTCCTAATAGACTTGAAAGTCCTGTTGCTGCAAATCAAAATGTACCTGATGTTATTAGTTCGCCTAAAAAACGTCTTGCACTATTCGATAATCTTGATACTTCTGATATAATTGGTCTTGGTAGTAATCTTGCAGGAAGTATTGCTAGTGGTATTACAACTAATAGAGCACTTAATCGTATGGAAGCTCCTACGAAGCAACAAGTTTATGAACCTGTTATGGAACAAGCTAATAAACTTAAGACTACGTTCAATATTAATCCTCAACTTGGAGAAATAACTGAACAAACTCGTAGAGCTATGGGAGATATAGGAGCTAATACTTCTAGTAGTAGAGCTTCTCTTCGTGGCAAACAGCGTGCTCGTAATGCTTCTCAATATGCTAAGAATAATCTTTATGGACAAAAAGAAAATATTGAAACACAACTTGTTAATCAAGATAGAATGAATCGTCAACAAGTTGCTGCTCGTAACACTGCTGCACATAATGATTATATTAATAGAAAGAGTCTCGCAGAATATGATTATGCTAATAAGACTGCTCAATTTAATAATTCTATACGTGAACAAAAAGCTAGTTCTTTAAATAGAACTTTCAGCGGTATTAATGCTGGACTTCAAGATATGCTTAGTCGTATTGAAAATCGTAGAAATTATAATAATACTCTTGGTATCTATGAGGCTACACATCCTAATGTTGACCGTAGATTGTTTACAAGTAAAGGTGTTACATTTTAATATTGATAGTTATGCCGATAGAAGAATTTAATCCTATTTTTAGACCTGTTACTAATCCTGTAAATCTTGACAAATTAGGACAGGCTTATGATACTCTTGAACAAGGTCATCTTAAAGCTATTGATACAGCATCTGCCGTTCAAGCTGAACTTGCTAAACTTGATTTGAATGAGGCAGAAGATGAATGGAGACAACAACAAGTTAATAAAATAAGGAGTGCTGTTACAGATAACAGCACTTATGGTAATGCTTACGGTGCATTAGATGATGTTATTCGTGAAAATGGTGCTATAATGTCTAATCCGGGTATGATTGGTAGACTTCGTGCTCAACAGGATTATAAACAATATATTGATAGACTTGAAAAACGTACTGATATTCCTGAAGATTATAAAGCTTATTACAAAGAAATGAATAAGTATAATTATAAGGATGTTACTGATGACAAAGGAAATATTATTGGTGGAAGTAAATGGCAACCTACTGACCAAGAAGTTAGTACTGTTCCAATGAATCAAATTCTTGACCAAGCTCTTAAATGGGCAGCTAAAGAATCTGGTGGTGGTAGTCAAACAAGATGGCTTGATGCTCAAGGTAAAGTTACTGATGATATTACTAAATCAGTTACCGGTGAGATTTATTCAGCAAGTAGTAATAAATGGGAACGTCTTACTAAAGATAAGCTTGCTGCTGCTGTTTCTGCTGTAATTGAAAATACTCCTGAAGCTAAAGCAAGTCTTGAACAAGATTATAAAATTGCTAAATGGAAGTATGATAAGAGTGGTGGTAATAATCCTGATATAACAGATAAAGACGGTATTCTTCTTACTCCGGAACAATATCTAACTAAGAGGATTGACCCGTTTTATAAAGCTGCTACTTATTATAATCAAACTTCTGATACTAAATATGGTGAAGCTTGGAAAGCTCAATTAGCTCTTGCTAATAAGCAAGCTGCTGGAGGTGGTCAATATGGTAATCCTCGTGGAGCTGATATTCTTAGTACTACTACAAATCCAGTTCGTATTGAAAACTTTGTTCCATCTAAAGCTCAAGCTGATATAACATCAAGTAAACAAAGTCTTGCTAACTTGCTTAAAGGAGCTAATCCTAATCTTGAATTTAATCTTGATGGTCAGACTAATGATGCTATTAAGAAACTTATTACTGATAATATTACTGACCCAATGGAAAAGCTTAGAGCTTTACAGAATCTTGAAATTATTCAAGATAATCAAGAATATCTGAATACTCTTAAAGCTGGTCAAGATCCTGATATAGCAAATGCATTTGATACATATAATGCTATTATTAGTATGAGTGATTTACCGTCTGTTGAGAATAACAAATATGCTAAAGATTATGCTACTCGTGTTAATAATTTATATGGTAGTAACGGTCAAGCTATTCGTCAATATTTTGCAGATGATGATATATATGATGAATTTATTGCTAATGTTGGTGGTGAAAAGAAAGCCGAAGCATTAGGAATTAAATTTGGTAGTAAAGACGGTAAGAAGTATGTTGAACTTCCTCGTGATAATAATAGAAGTCTTTACAGTTTTGCTAAAGCCTCTACTGATGCTATTAATAAGAGAAGTCTTGTTGATGAAATATGGCAACTTGGTAAAGGTCTTGTTAATAGTAAATGGGGAGACAATGTAGTTCGTGTTGGCGCTAATGGTGAAGAAGAACCTGTTACAGAAGCACAATCTTATCAAGGTACTGCTTGGCTTACATCTACAAGTAGAAGTACTCAAGGAGATAATGTCTTTGAGGGACTTATAAGAAAAGTAGATAGTATGAAAAAGAAGAACGATGAGATGTTGAAAGGTGGAATGTTACAACTCGGACAAAGTGTTATTACACAACCAAGTGCTAATGCTGCTGAACTTGCTTTTATGATGAAAGCTAATCCAGAAGCTGCTGGTAAACTTTCTACTGCTTATAAACTTGAAACTGATGAAGCTATGGCTGCTATTCAAGGTATTGATTTAACTCAAACAGGAGCTTTAGTTGTTGGCGATAATAATATGTTTGAGAATGTTTCAAGTGAAGACCGTAAGATTCTAACAGCTCGTTTACGTAGTGCTAAACCACAAGATATTAGTGTTATGGCTGTACAAGACCCGCAGACTGGTCAATGGAGTCCTCAAATTACTATTCGTGGAGAATATGAAGGAGATAAAGAAAAACATGCTCCTGTTACTTTATATGCTCCCGGTGGTTTTAATAGTGCTGCTGTTGAAAGTTGGAATCGTGATACAACATTTAAAGCTAAGAATGATGTAAATGTTTACGGTGCTGCTGGTCGTAATATCAATTTAACCAATGCTTCTGCTTTTGCTAATATTGATAAAATAGTAATGAAACCTGCTGGCAATGGTTTTGAAGTTATTAATAAAACTGATAATAAATCTTTGGGTGTTGTTTCTAACGAAGCTGCTGTTAAATTTAGAGATGTTTATTATCAATGGAATGATATTTTCAATGCTGTTCAAGCAGGAGTTAATGTTAAACCGCAAGCTGTTAGTGCTATTGCTGAAAAAACTGCAAATACACTTGCTACTTTAAGTGGAGCTGCTGGTAATGAATCTATTGTTGCTTATTACTATCAACAATTAATTAATAATATAACAGGTAGATAAAATGGATATACTAAAGTTTGCTCAAGAAGGTAACGTTAGAGATAATCCTGACTATAATCCTAAGACTAAAAAGGGGGCACTTCAGCCCCCTACTATTACAGATTATAACCCCGGCACTTCTATTAGTGACGAGGGTCGTTCTGTTTTAGGACGTACCTTAGCTAAAGGTATTTATAATCTTAATCAATATGATGTAGATAAATATACTCCTTATAAAATTTATGTTAATCCTTATGATACTGAAGAAGAACTTAATAAAGAACGTGCAGAGAATCAAGGAGTACTTGAACAAACAGGGCGATTTATTGGACAAGCAGTTGGTTCAGAAGTTGTACTTGGTACTCTTAGAGGATTTAGTGATTTAGCTGATGCAAATCTAAATATGATTCGTTGGGGACTTGAAAAAATAGGACTTTTAGAAGAACAAGTAAATGATTATACTAATCCTGTTAGTTCTCAACTTGCAGAATGGCAAGACGCTATTCGTGAAAGACTTGAAATATATAGAGAAAATCCTAATGAAAACTTTGATTTTGGAGATACAGGTTGGTGGCTTGGTAACGCTGTTAGTATAGCTTCTACATTAAGTCTTTTTATTCCTGGTACTGCTGTTTCTAAATTAGGTAAACTTCTTGGTATGGGACGTCTTGCTAGAGGTATTGGTAAAGTTGCTGGTACTCCTTTTGGTAAACCTAATACTTGGGCTAAAGGTGCTGAAGTAGTAAGCGAAATTATGGGTACAGCTGCTGCTAGTAGAGTTGCTGAAAACTATATAGAAGCTCGTGATACTTATACACAAGTTTATGATGAAGCTAAAGAGCGATTAGCTACTATGTCTGATAAAGACAGAGAAACTCTATATGAGAATAATCCTAAACTTCGTGGACTTAGTGATGATGAAATTGCTAAATATGTATCAGGAGAATCTGCTGATGATACTTTTAAGAATGATATGTGGCTTATGCTTCTTGACGCTTGGCAACTTAAAGGTCTTAAGAATATCTGGAAAGGTGCTAGAAATATAGCTACCAATAGAACTTTGAGAGAAGCAAACGAACAAGCTGCTGCTAGATTAGTTGGTAGAGAACTTACAAAACCTACTGGTATTAAAAAGTTTCTACAAGTTCCTGATAAAGAAATTCTTCTTAATGTTGTTCGTGAGGGTAGTGAAGGATTTGAAGAGGGTTGGCAATATGTACAACAACAAGCCGGAGTTGATAAAGGTCGTGCTATGCTTAATGATGCTTATCAATCTCGTGTTTATACTGACTATCTTCAAGACCCACAAATGTGGGAACAAGCATTTTGGGGATGGCTTGGTGGAGTTGCTTTTCAAGGAATAGGTAGTGCCGCTACAAGACAATGGGCTAAATATGTTACTAAGAACAAAGATGTTCTAACAGAAAATCGTAAAGCTGAAATTGATAGTCGTGCTGCTCTTCTTGATAGATATGTAAATAATATGGCTATTTTGAATAATAATCTTAATCCTAATAGTCCTATACTTGACGATAATGGAAATATTATTCAAAATGCTGATGGTACTAACGCTTATGAAGAAATAAGTGATACTGAACGTGAAGCTCTTAAACAAACTGAAACTGAAAAGTTAATAACAGATTTAACTATTAATGCTATTGACAAAGGTAACTATGATTTGCTTAAAGATTTTCTAATGTCAGAAGATACTGCTCAATATATGGATAAGAGTGGTGCTATTGAACAAGGAGAATCTAAACAATTTATGGCAAACACAATTGCTAAGATGACTGAAGTTTCAGAGATGTATGAAACTGAACTTAATAAAGCTATTAATAATGATGCTAAAGATGCTAATATTGCTGGTAGAATTGCTAAGGAAAATACGTATAATAAATTAGCTGCTAAAGCTGAACAACGTATAATAGATGGTTATACTTCTGATTATAACCGAGCACTTAATGATATAACAGACGAGAACGCTAAACTTCGTGTTGGAGAACTTAATAGAGTTATTAGTCTTGAGGGTATTAATCAAGAACTTAATTATCTCAATCAACAACTTAGTCTTAATGATGAAAATCTTAGAACTAAGAAGATTAATAAACTTGAACATGACCATATTGCTCGTCGTATAAATAAGAAGAAACAAGCATTTCTTAAGTCTGCTAATGCTGCTGATGAAACAGCATTTAATGCTATGTATAATGAATCTCGTAATATTAATGCTTATAGAGAACTTAATGATATAGATAAAAATATTGCTACTGCTGTAATTGGACGTAGTATGGCAGACCGAAGAAAAACTTTGGTCGATAGTGATATTGCTGAAACAAATAAAGAAATTAGAGATAGAGCTAAGTATATTGAGAATATATTTAAAGTTACAGAAGATGAAGCTTTTAAAGATACTCTTCAAAGACTTGATAATGCTTTTGAATCTAATGATATTGATGATGTTCTTGATTATTTATCTGGTAGTACAGGTGTAAATCTTAGTGATAATGTTAAGGATGAACTTGATAAAATTAATCGTGACCTTAATCTGTTTGATGAATCATCTGAACCTATTGTAGATGTTATTAGTCGTCATGCAAGACTTAAAGCAAGACAAAAAGGACAACAACCTGTTGCTACTGTTAATAATGAAGCTGTTAATACTCCACCAACTGTTACTCAAAATGAAGAACAAGCTCCTAATGAACCTGAACAGCCCGAAGAAGTTAAGCCTGATACTTCCACATCTCCTACGGGGGGCAGAGAAGAAACTCCCCCAGAAATTGTTGCTCCTGTAACTGAAGATACTGCTGATGCTGAACTACATTCTATACTTGCTCAACAAGAAGCTGCTCAAGAAAGACAATTTAATGCTTCTTCTGAAATTAATGCTTATCTTCTTGATAAGTTTCTTAGTAACACTGATGAAAATCTTGTTACACTTGATTATGATGCACAATATTCTGCTATCAAAGATGACCTTATTGGTCAAGGTTATCCGACTGACATAATTGATGAGATACTTCCTCAAGAACTTAGAAGTATTAGATATATCTATAATAGTGTTCAAGAAATGAATAATGGAGAACACGCAAGTAGTATAGATTTTGTTATTGCTAAACTTATGACTGCTGATGAAGCTAATCGTGCGGAATACTTTAGGAATCTCATAGATATTTATAAAGCTGATAATAATATTCTATCAATAGGTGGAAAGGATTATTTTAATATAATTAGTCTAATGAGATTTGCAATTAACGAAAGTAATGCTACATTTGAAACGGTGAACAAACTTTATAACGATTTGAGTGCTTATCTTGTATCTGGAGTTGATGAGAATCTTATCAATATATCTCCAAGAGATGTTGCTCTTAGTCGTGAAAAGCTAATGGAACTGGTACAAGACCAAGAGCGTGAGAATCCTGAACTTGATAATAATATAGGAGTTAGAACAGATAATGATTTTGGTAAACAAGCTCTTGCTTCTTTAGCTGTTGGACAACCTCTTATTCCTGTTGTTAAATCACAAGGAGTTGAGTTTTGGACTACAGTTAATAGTCCTGCTGGTCCAATAGATGCTAAGATAGGTTTTAATTCAAGAGCTAAACGAACTGCTGATAATGATGGATATATATTTGATAATGGTTATTTAACTTATGAAATCAGATATAATGAAGATGGTTATAGTAGTACGTTAGATGACTTGTTTGACCAACTTAATCCTCAAAATGGAGTTCTTAGTGAAGAAGCTAAAGAGTTTATAGATGCTCTTTATAAGAATAAAGCCGGTAAACTTACTCAAGAAGATATTGATAAGTTCTGGAATAATAGTCTTACTAAAGAACTTCTTAATCAAGTTAAGAATAAAAATACTAATAATGATAATGCTGTTAGACTACTTAGAAGTATAGGTAGTATTTATCTTTATAATGTAAGTGATAATCTTGATGCAAACTATCAATCTTATGTAGATTGGATTGCTAAACAATATAACAACTATAAAATGGTTGATAATATTATTGATAATCAAGATAATATAAAGATTACTGTTAAGTATGTTAGTCGAGGAGAAGCAATATTTGGAGATGATGTTACTCCTGCCGCTATTGATAAAGCTATTGTAGGTTTTAATTATGATGATATTCATCTTGGAGCTATTGCTGCCGATGGAGAAATACATGATGTCACTAATGGAACTGTTAGATTCAAAGCTGGATTTAAGAATCGTAATATGGTAGTTATTGTTCCTAATGGAACTAATGAACCTTTCTATGCTAAAGTTATCCCTCAAGCGGTTAATTATAATAATGGATTAGGTGCTGCCATTCGTGATGAAGTACTTAATTCTATTAGAGAGCGTCAACAAGGAAATATTACATTTGAAGAACTTAAAGATAGACTTATGTCAATCTTTGGTGTTAAGAACTTTATAGATGGAGTTAATTGTATCGAATATAATAATCGTATAATTATAACTACTGCTGGAAGTGATATACCAATGATTACTATCTATAAGTTTAAGAATGATAGTACTGATTTAGGCACAGGTATTACATTGAATCCTACTCAAGTTAGTGGTGCTGGTGTTGGTAGAACTGGTTGGGGTGGTACTCTTGAAACAGAATTAGCAAATGTTGTTAATAAACTTCTTGATAGTTCTGTTTATAGTATGAGTCATGGTATTGCCAGAGGTACAGATAATAATCGTTATGTTAAACATGAAGATAATGGTTCATTAACTGTTACATTTGGAGATAAATCTTTCAATTACGGTAATTATCTTGATTATATTATTAAAAATAGTACTGGTAAGATTAGATTAGGTAAGACTAATATTAGTGGTTATGAAAGTAACTTTAGACCTAATCCTAAAGATGATTCAGCTAAACAAAAAATTCGGATTGAGTACGAAGTGCTGCGCCCCGTAGAGGATGTAGAGACAGCAAGACAAGCTGCTATTAATGCTCTCGAACAACGTGGTGACCAAGACAATGTATCTACTAATGATATTATTAAAGCCGCTGCTCCTGAATTTATAACTGCTGCTGACAAAGCTATATTAGATGAAATACTTCCTGCTAACGTTTCTATTGATACTCGTAATGATAATACCGATTATGCAGTTTATCATACTGCTGATGGAGGTATTACATTATTCAAACCATTCTTTAATTTAGCTCGTGGTAGTCAATATAAAGCTGTTAGAGTTCTTGCTCATGAACAACTTCATAAACGTATCTATGATAATGGTATTATGCAATCTCAAGTTTTCATAGATGAGATTAGTACTATTCGTGATGCGTTTATTGATGCTCTTAACAATCCTGATGCTTATCCAGAATTTGCTAAACATATACAAGATAATCTCTATGATAGAGATAATTATATTGCTCAACTTCGTAAAGTAGTTGACCCAGCAAGTTTTCCTAATAAGGATTATACGTATATGCTTGAAGAATTTATTGTTGAAAGTCTTACTAATAATGTTCTTAATGAAGCTCTTAATAATATTAGTAGTACTAAGAAAGTTACTGCTGATGTTAAACGACCTAATTTATGGCAGAAGATTATAGAGCTTATTAGACAACTATTTGGATTTAATAAGATTAAAGATAATACTCTTTTAGCTCAAGAACTTAGAGCTTTTGGTAAGAAGTTCAAAGATATAAAGAGTGTTGAAGAGAAACTTATTCAAGATGATGTTAATAATAAAGTAGAAGAACCTACTCCCCCTATTACAACTGTCATTAATGAACAAGAAAGTACTGCTGCTGAACTGTCTCAACAAGCAGATGATACTATGGGACTTGATGTTGATATTAGTGATATGTTTAGTTCTATTGATATTACAGGTGATAATCTGACTGTGCCAAACATGGCTGCAATTCGTGTCGGACTTACAGCCGCCGAACGTACCGAATTTGACCGTTCTTTGGCTGCTGGTGAGACTAAAATTTATTGCCTATAAAGAAGTAAAGACTTAATCGAGAAAGTTCGACAGAGAGCCTTAAAATCGCTCGTCTGCCGGACGTTCTTATAAAGATAAACCTATGGACGGATGTTCTATTGAATTTCATAATGTTCCTAAAGTTAATGATGTAATTAAGGAACTTGAAAATAACAATCCTGCTGATTGTTATAAACTTGGAGCACTTCTCAAAACTGATGGATTCCTTCAATATTGTAGAGAAGATGCAGTTGCTAAGACGGATAATCTTGAAAGTATTAACAAGAATGTTCTCCGTCGTCTTATTAAAGAGTATCGTAATAGAAACTTCTTTAATGTTAATAATACTTCTAAAGTAAATGCTAATAGTGGTATGTATGCTTTTCGTAGTCAAGCTGCGTTTGATACTGCTACTCAATATTGTGCAGACCTTATTAGTACAGTTAATTATAGAACTTCTGATGCAGATAAACGTAAAGAGAATTACGTTACAAGTCTTATTGCTACTGCAAAGAATGCTCTTAAAAAACAACTTATAGTTAAAGCTAATCAATATGGCAGTTTTGATATTAATAATATCGAAGCTGCCTATTATGCTATTGAAGAAAATGGAACTGACCAAGAACGTAACTTTAAAGATTTAGTTCAAAGTGCTCTTGGTGACCCAGACTTTTGGAATGAAGTATTCTATAATAGTAAAGTTGCTGCTCTTGGACGTAATACTGATTTTCAAGATGAGGCTTTCAAATTGTCTCTTATGAGTGATAATACTGAAGATGTTATCACTGATGTAGAACAAGGAGATGAAGTAGACCTTAGTACTAAACAATGGGATTTTGGTTCTAATATTGCTAATTATACTGAACATATTAGTGAAGTAGTTAGACAATACTTTGATAGTTTGCAGCGTTTTAATAGTACTCAACGTTATAATGATGGACGTTATGATGTAGACCGTAGTAATCCTCTTGGAGTTCCTACTTGTCATACTTATCAAGAATGTACTATTGAACTTTCTAATATTATTAGTAATCTTGGCGGTTTTAAATCTATTAATGATTTTATTGATGCTATTGAAGTTGTTGCTAATAATAAGAAAGAATTTGCAGCATTTATTAAATTGGCTAATGATATGCGTGCTAATTCTGATTTAGCTAATAAGATATATACTGATTTAAATAAATTTACTATTGATAAACTTGAAGTTACTATTGATGGTTTTGGTTCTATTAAATCTATTCAAAGTAATACTTCTAATAATCCTGTTCGTAAACTATATTTTAATCTTCGTAATGATTTAAAAGGTAGTTCTATTCAGACTGATAATATTGATATTGAGGGACAAATTGATGAACTTGATGAAGCATTTAAGAGATTTAAATCATCAGGTAAAGTATCGGGAGTTAAGAGCGCTCGTCGTGGTAATCTTCAATCTTCTGTTGCTCAAGCTAATGCTACTAAATTTGATGACGTAGTTCGTCAGCTTAAAGAACTGTATAAAACATACTTCCCAAGTATGAATGAATTGGCTATTGATAATTATATTGAACGTAATAATCAAACAGTAGCTACTCATCGTAATGATAATGTTGATAAACTTATTAGTTATCTTCGTACAGTTAATAGTGCTGCTAAACAAAGTCTTGCTGAAAAGGAAGATAGAGATTTTAAATATAGAGAAGTACAAAGAGAAAATAGAAGAAGATTTGCTGATTATCAGCAAGCTCAAATGGCTGGTGTTACTGATGCCAAATATGTAGAAAAAGAACTTCCTAAATTTGACGGAGAATATCTTCGTGGGGCTGATGAAGTACTTGGTAATATAGCTCAAGCTATTGAACCTTATGTATATTCTAAAGCTGAACTTAACTCTCGTAATGTTGAAGGCAATCTTAATAGTGATGTTATCTATAATAATTTCATTACTAATATTGCTAAGATATGTGGAGATAGAGATGTTCTTAATGCTTGGGTTAAAGAAAAACTTAAATCTACAGAATATGCTTATAGTAATATTCTTATTGATAGACCGGAACAAGGTATAGTTGGTTTATTTAGAATTAAGCCTAATGGAGAATATGAACTTAGTCCTTATGCAGAAAAACTTATTAGTCCTTATCTACTTAATGGAGTAAGTAATCAACAAGCTGGTACTAATGCTGACTATACTAAGATGTCTGACGGTGACTATTATCTTGTAGGTCTTTATGCTTATCATAAAAAGCTTCAAACTTATAAGAAATATAATACCGCTACTGCTAATGGTCGTCAAATTGAAACTGCTCCTTTCTTAATGAGAATTCCTTCGGATGCTCCTAAGAATTTTGCAGTAAGTATGCCTAAGTATTCTACTGATGGTCTTTGGAATTATGATAAAGTGGCTATGACTGCTTATACTAAGTTTAGAATTAATGAACTTATTAAAGTGGCAGATTTAAGCGTTGCTGATGAACAACTTACTAAGTTCAATGCAATGAATGTTTCTGTTGACGAAGTAGTTAATCTTGTTATGAATACTCCTGAACGTATTAAAACAAGTCCTGCTAAAGTTCTTAATCTTAAGCCTAAAGTTGGCGAACGTCAAACTATTGCTTATGTTATTAGTAAACCTAATGAGGGCTATCAATATCATTATTTCAATGGTATTCTTAGTGATGATGGCAAAGGTAGTTATTATATAGAAAATCCTACTTATCAAGGACAAGCTATTTTCAGTGATGAACTTAGTGAATATCGCTCTGCTATTACTCAATTAGTAGAAGAAGAATTTAAAACTAATCATCCTGAAGCTCGTAACATTAATAAGAGTCATCCTCTTTATAATGGTTTTCTTAATATTCTAAAAGGAGAACTATTCGATTATTATAAAGCTCTTTATGATGTTGAACATAACGATAAAGAACATCTTGTTGAATGGTTTCATTATAATCCTAAAAAGGGTATTAGAGATAAAGGTAAACTTACTGGTAATGCTTTTAAGTTTACTAAACTTGATAGTACTGTTGGTTATGATGTTGAGCAAGCTATGGATGAACTTGTTGCCTCCACATCCTCTACGGGGGGCATACAATTAACAGGATATTCTGAATCTGCAAATGCGTCTGCATCTATAACTTTTGATGCAAATGTTGAAGCCCAACTTGATAATATTGTTACTAAATGGATTGATGCTTATCAACAATACTTTGTTAGAGAGACTCATAATAAGTTTGGTTCTTTCCTTGAGGGTATTGCTGATTATGAGATTACAGAATATGGTCTTAATGCTTATCTTCATTTTGCTAATTTTGATGATTTATTTGAGGGAAATAGTAAGTATTATAAAGACACACAAACTTTTCTTAAACGTGCAAAAGAAAGTCAAGCGGGTGGTACAAGTTATTCAATAACTAATTATAATGTTTCACAGAATACTGATAGTCCATTTACTCAATCAGTAAATGAAATTGCTGGTAGTCATCTTATGGTTGGAGATGAAGCTCTTAAATTTCCTAATGGTAAAGCTGTAACTCTTAGAACTGGTTGGAATGCTGTTACTATTAAGAATAGTATTCGTCCAAGTACTAACCGTAATATGCTTTATAATAAACTTATTGAAGCTGGAACTGATAAAGCTAAAGCAAGAGAAATTGCTGAAGGTTTTGGTTATGTTCCTGAAGAGAATGAGGGTGAGACAAGTGCTACTACTACAACTGTTAATGATGCTCAATCTTATATTACTATATATGAAGCTGCCCGTCGTCTTAAGATATTAGGAGAATATCCTAAGTATGCTAAACTTATTAAGCAACTTACTGATACTACTACTGATGTTAATCAGATTAATCCTAATGATTTACAAGCGTTCATACAAGTGATGAAAAACTTCTACTATGACCATTATTATAATAATCGTTTTGGTAGACATCTTCCTCGTCAGATTAAAAATGCAGAGTTTGTTCTTGTACCTAAGTTCCTTGAAGGAACAAGTTTGGGAGAACTTGCCAATTTCATGATAGAAAATGATATTGACCAAGTTAATACTCAAGAAACAAGTAAAGCTGCTAATTACGATGTACTTACTTATTGGGATAATGAAGGAGTTGTAACTCCTGATAATCTTGCTGCATTTAAAGAGAAAGCTATAAAGGTTAAACAACCGTTTAGTTATATGTATCTTTATAAGCAACAAGATGTTCCTCAACATATTACTGATGCACAGAATAAAGCTGGTATTCAAGTAATGAAAAAGATACTTGATAATAGCCAAGCTGTTGTTAGTAGTCATAAGAACAATTTTATTAAAGCTTATGTTGCTAATATCCGTGAGGACTTTAATGCTCTTATGGATAAGTATGGTATTAAGTTTGATAAAAACTATCGTATTATAGGAGATAATAACGGTAAAGTTGACTATACTCGTATTTATAAATTAGCAATGGTAGAAGCTGCTCGTCTTGGACTTGATAGTAATACTATTGATTATCTTTCTGTTAAGAATGGTGACGCTGGTCCAGTCATGCCTAATTATATGAATATTGTCTCAAGTAAAATTGAGAGTATTGCTCAAAGTCAATTTAATAAGTTTATTACAAGACAAAAACTTCCTGGATGGCACGCTGCTCAAGTAACAAGTGTTGGTCTTGATGGACTTATTAAAAAGAGTAAACAACTTAAAGCTGGTGAAACTATTGAAACTGATACTGGTGAACGTGTTGAACTTGGCTATCATAAAGATGGTTCAGAAGTAGAAATACTTCTACCTAAATGGGCAAAGGCTATGTTCAATCAATATGATGAAAATGGTAATCTTGTTAAAGAGATTCGTATTGAAGATATTGATGAAGAAGTTCTTAAATGTATTGGTTATCGTATTCCAACAGAGGGTAAACAGTCTATGGCTGTTATGAAAGTTGTAGGTTTTCTACCTGAATGGATGGGAAGTACTATTGTAGTTCCAGATGAATGGGTAACACAGACTGGTTCTGACTTTGACGTTGACTCTATTTATGGTATTGCCTATGAGACTTATCTTGGTAAAGATGGTCGTATTCATAAAGTAGAATTTAGCGATAGTACTGCTGAAGCTGCTACTTATGGAAGATATGTATCTCATGTTCTTAGAAATTCTGATAAAGAACGTATAACACGAGATATGCTTCAAGTAGATAGAGATACTAAACAATCTATTAAAGATAAATATTTTGAAGTTATTCGTAAGAGTAATAAAGATTTAGAAGATTATCTTGAAAAGAGAGTAAAAGAACTTCTTGATGAGGGTGATACTTATCATGAATTGCCTGATGAATTTAAACCTATTGTTGATAGTTTTCTTCGTAATAAAGAATTAAAGTTTGCTGATAGAGTTAATGGGCTTCTTTCTATTATGCCTACTTATAGTAGACTATATGGAGATAATCAAGCGTTTACACAATTCTACGATAAGTATAGAAGAATAGCTGATGTCATTGCTGAACAAAGAGATATGTTCAGACGTATTAATGATAATGCTAATAGTCTTACAATAGATGATATTAAAGAATTATCAAGAGATAAATTCGGAGATATTATTAATGAACGTGCTGTTGCTTTTGGATTACCTACTTATGAGGAATTTAAACAGCTTCCTATTGAAGACCAAAATAACCGTCGTGCTCGAAATAATCGTATAGTTGATAGTATGATTGCTATCATGAATGATAAATCAAGTCTCGAAGAGAATCTTGCTCGTAGTAACTTTGATGATATTACTGCTGCAAATAAAGCTCTTGATAAACTTGATGCTGTTGGTGCTAAACAAAGAAACGTTTATAATCTTTTTGACCAGATTCAATTCCATAGAAATGCTATGGGTGGTGCTACATTGAAAGCATTTAGTGTTGCTCGCGATACAGGTAACTCTGTATTCAATGTTGCTAAAGCTGAACTTAGTGTTCCTATTAGAGTAAGATATGGTAATAGAGTTAATCTTGATATTGCTGCTCAGGCATTTCCTGTCAAAGATGGCATAGTCTATCATAACCGAATAGGAAATAGTAAAAACAATAAGAACGTAGTAGGTGACTACATTACAGTTGCAAGTTCTCATACTACCGCTCATATTCTTGATGCTATCAAAGAAGGAGCTATTAAGAATGAGAATGAATATACGTTTGCTGCATTTAAAACTCTATTTGATATTGGTTGTGATGCTTATACAGCTATGGCTTGGCTTCGTCAGCCGGGTGTTAGTAGAATAGTTGAAGCTTATTATGAATCTCAATCTGTATTTGTTCGTGGTAATTATAATCCTATTCATACAGCAATTAAACGTGTTGCTCATGATTTAGGAGTTAAAGTACGTAATGAAGTAGTTACTGATAACAATAATATCACGGAAATTATGACAGCTCTTCAACAACAATACGGAGAAGAGTTCGCTAAGATGTATCCTAATAGTACTATTAGCTTTGATAATAGAGATAATGCTGATATATTTATAATAGATGTTCCAAATATTGAAGAACGATTTGCAGCACAAAATAGTGGTGTATATGATGAAGCAAGTATGTTGATAGATTTAGCTGCAATACTTAACTTTAATTATATTAATGATTATAGTCGTATTATAGCTAATCATGTTAAAGTGCTTAATCCTGATAAGTTTGGAGCTAAACAAACTATATTTAGTACACGTAAAGTTATTGATGATATAAGTGCAATACTTAGTAGCGATGATGCTGCTCGTCTTAAAGTAAAAGATAAACCTTTACTTGAAGCTATTTATCCAGGTATTACTGCTGCTACTGAAGAAGGAGCTTTCATGCCAAGTATTTATTTGTCATCTAATAATGAAGATAGTGCTTATCCAATACTTGATGGATTCTTAAGATATAGTACAGTTCCAAGTATCCTTATTAATCAAGGTTTATTTGAAACTGAATCTTATGCTTTTACTAATGCTATTAAGAGTATTCAGAATTATCTCGGTGGAACTGTTAATGAGAAACTTTATAATGATTTTAAGAAGTATGTTCTTGAACATATGTATAAAGGATATTCTGAAATTATAAGTTCTCCTATATATCTTGGTAAAAATGGTGTTATAGAGTTAGATATTGATACTATTAATAGAACGTTAGAGCAGGGCTTTTCCCCCGTAGAGGATGAAGAGAGAAGAATCTATGGTTTCGGATACGATATTAACTATGATATTAACATAGCTAATGTTGCTAATCCTACACAAGAAGAAATTAATGCTTTCTCTAAACTTACTCCTGCTCAAAAAGTACATTTTGTACAACGTCATTTAAGTGGAAGTCAACGTACTATTTTTAATAGTCTTAATGTTAATCTATTTAATGGTTATGAGTTTAGAACTCGTGGTATTAGTAGTCAAGTGATTCGTTTTGACGACCAACAACAAGACATGGAAAGTATATATAAGATGTTCGATGCAGCTTTTAATAATACTAATCCTATTATTAGATTAACTGCTATTGATATTATTAAATATGCTTTTGTTGTTGAGGGTTATCAATTCCGTCGTGGTAATGTTAGTAAAGTCATTAAGAATAGTGCTCTTTATACTTCTCGTGAAGATGGTGGTACTGGAATTATTGATAGTATTCGATTTGGCGTTAGTGCTATATCTGATAAAGAACTTGCTGCTAATAACATCTATGAAGATTATATTCGTAGTCATTCTAATATACCACAGATTCCTACTTATAGAGTAAGATTCAATAAAGGTAAGTCTAATCTTACATATCTTCCTAATAGTCAAAAGATGTATTATTTCAATCTTGGTAGTGCGAAAGATACAGAACTTGCTAAAGAGATTAGAATTGTTAGAGATATTACTGATAAACTTGGAAAGACTAAAACAGTATTAGCTACTAATTATATTAATATAGTTAGAAATAAAGTTTCTACTTTACATAAAGTTGCTATTTATGGAGAGGGTAATAACAGAGAGATATACCTTATTCCATTAAATCAACTTGAATCTAATGAACATGGCGAATTTAGTTCTAATCCTCTTAATAATAAATATCCTGCTGCAAGATATTATGAGGCTATTATTCAACAGAGTCGTGATAAACTTATGCCGTTCTCTCGTCTTGCAGAAGAAAAGAACGAACTATTTACCAAAGAGGGTATAGAACCTTATAGATATAAGAAACCTACTGTTGATAAAGAAGTAATAGTTCCTACTGATAAGAATTTCATTGCTACTATATCATCAGAAGATGCTGCTGTACGTAATCTTATTCGTAGAATTAATGATAAATTTGCTAATCCTAATACTAAAGTTTACTGGGCTTGGAATGGTAGTCAAACACTTAAACAAGCATTTGGTACACTGAATATTCAATCAAGACAAACTATTGTAGATAACAATGGTGTTGAAAGAGATTATTTGATAAGTCGTCGTTCAGTTAAACTGAATAAGAAAATATCAGATGATGCTCAACTTGAAGGATTAGAACTTGCTAAGCGTAATGGAGTTAAATCTACTGATAGTATTTATCTTATTACTCCTTATAAAGAAGCTGAAACGATTGAAGTAGAAAAGAGTGCAGAAGATGTAGAACACGCAAGTTCTATTGATATGGATATTGAATCTGCTAATATATCTAAGCTTGGTAATCTTGCTCAACAGTTCTTACTTGATATTAAAACTCGTGCTCGTGTTAGTTCTGACGAAAATGCTTCTATTGCATATGAAGATATTCTTAAATATGGAGTAGATGAATCTAAGATAGCAAGTATAGAAGAACGTAAACAAGATACTATTAAGCGTGCTTCTGAATATTACATTACTAAAGCTCATGAAATTGAACGTCGTCTTAATGACTTTATGAAAGACAATGAGGGTAACAGTCATAGTATTGTTAGTCCTTATACTATTGAGATAATACAAGCTAATGAGCAATTACGTAATGATTATATTAGTCTTGTTTTACAAGCAAGTACTTTTGGTAATTCGTTTCCTCTTATTAATCAAATTGCGACTGATAATGTAGATGATGCTACAAGACGTAATATAAAAGGTATTCAAGAAACTATTAATAATATTAAGAACAATCCTATACTTAAAGAAGGATTTGAAATTGTTGCTGAAAAGATATTTAAACCTCTTAGTACTAATCCTAACTTTGATAAAGGACTTTCTGATATAACTAATTATATACTTAAAGATGCTTCTGTTCTTGACTGGTTATTCCAAGATGCACAAGAACTTAGTTATCCTATTGTACAAATTATACTTCGTCAAGCTAAAACTAAGATTGACAAACTTATGTTTGAAGGGGACGAATATGTCAGAAATTATAAGAGAACTCTTGATAAAATTAAATCTGATGCTGCTAAAGCTGGTAAACAGATTAATTGGAATAATATTGTTGACCCTGTAACTGGTAAGTTTGTTACCAATTATACAGAAGATTATATTAAAGATAAACGTGAGATTAATAAGAAGGTTGCTGAAGCCAAAGATAAATATGGACAATATAGTCCTGAATATCTAAGAGCAAGACACGAAAAAGAACAGTGGTATGTTGATAATACAGAACAACGTTATGTTCCTGAATATTATAGACAGAAAGTCGCTAATGAAGCTCCAATGCTTACTGATTATAATATTGATTATTATATTAAATATCTTAAACTAAATGACGAACGTAGTCGTTTATTAAGAATATTTAAAGGTAATCGTACAGAAGAAGATAATGCTAATATTAAACGTATATCTTCTGAACTTCGTGAAATGCAAAATCATATTGATTTTAATACTGGTGAATGGAAACCTCAAGCTGATTATAATAGAGCTATATCTTTAAAGAATTACACAGATGGTGTTACAAGAATTAAGAAAGCTTTCTTTGAACGTGAAACTCGTGAAGGATTTGCAGAAGATTTAAAGCATTATCTTGGCATTATTAATAAGTATAAACATTTTGATAGTGCTGGTCGTCAGATTGAAAATGAAGCTGCTCTTCTTCAAATAGATGAATATGCAAGTGCTGTTGAATGGTTGAATGAAAATACTTATTATAGAATTGATGAAAAACTTCAAGCTGCTATTAATGATGCTTTCGCTGTACTTAATGATGGTAAAGAAGAAAAGAATCCTCAATTTAAGAGTATAGTTCAACATACTGATGGAGCTTATGATAATTATGGAGTTATTGATGGACGTCAATTTAGCGATAAGCAAGTTGAAGCTATCAAGAAAGAACAAGAAGCTCAAATTGCTAATCGTGCTAATGATGGTACTTCGGCAGAAGTTAAACTTCTTCGTAATAAAGCTCCTATTACTGAAATATATAGTAAGAAGTTCTATGCTGGATTTAGTAGTGCTACAACTCCAAGTCCAGTAGTTAGTCAGACTCGTAATGCCATTGTAAAAGAGATTAATGACATTCTTAAAGATGCTCTTAATCCTAATACAGGTAAGATTAAATTATCTGATTTAACAATAGAACAAATACGAGAACTTAATAGTCTTTATGATAGACTTGATAGTGCTAAACGTTTACATCGTAAAGATGAGAAAGTTAAGAAGTTCTTAAAAGAAGAAGTTGATTTCCATACTGATAAAGTTACTTACGCTCTTGATGAAGATGCTGCTAAGCAAAAAGGAAAAGAGTTCTTTAATGCTTGGAAAACAGTAGCTAATGCTAAGAATTATGATGAGAATGGTATATTCATTGGTTATAAGGAAGAACCTAATAGTGAAATATTTGGTTATGTTACTCCTAAACTTGATGATAACGGTAATGTTATAAATAAAGAGTATGTTGATAAGAAACGTTCAGATGCTCTTAAGTTTATTAATGAAAATATTGAATTTGTTCCTACAAGTTATTATTGGCAAGCTCGTGAAGAAGCTATTAAGGCTGGTACACTAAAAGAATTTGAAGAACGTAATCACATCTTTAATCCTCTTAGTGGTAAAATGGAACCTATTCGTATTTGGACTACGATGCAAGTTAAAGAACAAAGTGGAAATAGTAGAAACTATGCTCCATCTTATAATAATACTCGTAGTAAACCATTGCCGGAAACAGTTAATGATAAGTATAATAGATATACTTCTAATTATAATGGTAGTAATAAGTATCGTAAAGCTGATACTGCTAATGAATATGAACGTAATATTCGTGGTCTAATGCAGAGTATGCTTTATGATTTAACTAAAGATAATAATACTGCTATGTCGTTTGTTTCTAAAGGGCTTTTCCCCCGTAGGAGAAGAGTAGAAGCTAACTTTGGTAACACAGTTAAAGCTGCGTTTAATGCTATTGGTTTTGGACAAAGTCTTGACCCTGACAGACATATTAGTGATAATATTGGTTATGAATATGACCGAGAAACTAATATACCTCTACTCGCTGCTCTTAAAGATAAATCTTATAAGCAATTTGAAGAACTACCTGAACGTGGTCTTGATGAATCTGATGAAGATTTTGCTAAGAGAACAGAAGAAGTTAAAAAGAGAAATGAAGAAGCCATTGAGTTTAATAAACAACTGGATGTTAAACTAATGGATAAAGATTATGAATCTGTATTTGAAGAGTTCATTAAAGGAGCTATTCAAGCTAATGCTAAAACAGAGACTAAACTTGACCTTTATTATCTTCTTGAATATATGAGAACTCAAGCGCAAGCTTATCGTCTTACAGGTTTTAATAATCTTGCAGTAGATAGAAGAACTTCTACTGAAGATAGAAAAGTCTATAAGACACAAGTTCCTCAAAGGACTATTGACCTTATTGAAACATGGTCTAAACGTTTCCTTTTTGATGAGTACAAAGGTAAGAATACATGGGATAAATTTGCTGCTGTTGGACAGAACATAGCAAGTGCTAAGTATATGATGTTCAATATTACCGGTGGTATTGGTAACGTTCTTACTGGTGCTACTAATATCTTTATGGAACGTTATGCGGGAGAATACTTCAATCATCGTGATTGGGAAAATGCTAAGTTTGGCTATTATGTTAAAGCTATGCCTGCTTTCCTTACTAATATGGGAAGTGATACAAGTAATAATCTTACTGATGCTATTATTAAACTGATGGGTGTTGTCGATTATAATGGTATTAGAGAAACTGCTCGTACTATTGACAGCATTGAGATAATTAATAAGATGCGTAACTTTGCTTATAGTCCTCAAAGTGCTGGTGAGCATTTCATGCAGAATACTGCTATGATTGCTATGATGATTAGTAACAGAGTCTATAAGAATCAAAAAGGAGAGATTGTTATTGGAGATTTCCATAACTATAATCGTATGCTTGAAGATGTTGCGCTTCGTAAAGTTATCGAAGGTAATACTGAACTTGAAGAACTTTATGCTAAATTTATTAATCGTATTAAAGAAGATAAGAATAGACTTAAAGATTATCTTTGGTTTAAGAAAGATATTAATACAGAGTTCCTACGTAGTCTTAGTGATAAGACTTATGGACTAAGATATGCAGAAGTAAGAAATGAACTTACCAAAGAAGCTAAAAAAGAGTTTGATACTCTTCCAAAACTTATTGACCAATTTGAATTGAAAGATGGTTATGCTAAACTTAAAGATGATAGTCTTGTAGATTTAGGTAAACTTGCTGCTTTCAAAGGTAAAGTTGTATCAGTCAATAAAAAGATTCATGGTGTATATGACCGTCTTGGTGGTGCACGTATAGAATCTTCTTGGGTATTTGGTAGTTTGCTTATGCAGTATCATAAACATATTTATACTGGTGCTCTTAAACACTTCCGTAATAATGGTTATTATAACGAAAGTCGTGAAAGTATTGAACGTGGTTTCTATGTTAGTCTTTGGGATTTTGCTACTACTGAATTTAAAGGTATTACTGATAAAACTAAAGCCAAAGCTAATGATGATGGAACTAATATTTTCATTGCTGGTGTACAACAAGTTTGTAGAGCATTTATTGATACTTTCTTAAATTATAAGTTTAATTATGCTACAATGTCAAATGCTGAACGAGCTAATGTTCGTAGAGCTTTAGGAGAACTTACTGGTATTGCTTATGGTCTACTCGGTGGTATTGCTGCAAGCTGTGCATTACTTGCTGCTGACGATGATGATGAAACTGCTAAGATTATAGCTAATCTTGCTCTTTATCAAGCTGACCGTTTATCTTCTGAAACTATTATGTATAACATTGGTGCTGTATCTGAATTTGATAAACTTTGGTCAAGTCCTGTTGCTTTAGGTCAATCATTCAAAGATGTTATGTCTGCGTTTGGTTTTGTTGCTAAGTATATTACAGAAGGAGATGAATTTAATCCTAATTATACTACTGGTCTATATAAAGGCGAGAATAAACTTGCCGTTTATGTTAAGAGACAAATTCCTATTTATCGTGGAATTAATCGTATAATGCAATTAGACCAAAATAATAAGTATTATAAACTGACTGAAAATATGCTTGGTATTATTCCTACTCAATCTATTGCTGAATGGATTGTTAATGGGAAATAAGATACAGGTCTAAGTGCGGATAAAAAAAGAAGCCCGTAGTACTGGTAAGATATTACTATCCTATCAGCCTACGGGCTTTTCTATTACTAAACTATTGCTTTTTGGCGGTTTTCCGGCTCGCCTTGCCGTTTTCTTTGTCGTTTTGAACAACTATATTACTTTAGGCATAAAGTCTCACAGCGGAGCTTAAAATCGCTCCCAATTTGTCAATTTCTTTCCACAACGAGCACAAACATAATAACCACCATCAACAACTCTTACTTCTCCACCTTTACCACCTTTTCTATTAAGACTCATAACAATATTACCATAACGGTGTCTACTCTTACCTTTAATTCGAGTTCTTGGTTCATTTAGAAATATTCTCTTGTGACCATGTATACGGCATATTAGTCTTTTTAGCCATAATAACATCTTCTTTCTTTTCAATAAGACCATAACGAATAAGATGTTTAATAAAGTTCTTAGTATTAAGAGCAAAATCATAAAAGCAATCTTTCTCTTGAACAAGTTTCTTTGTCTCTACTGGTTCACCTTTAAGGTTAACCGATACTTGTTTAGTAATATCAGCAACCTTAACTACTTTAGTAACTCTATTAAAAGAATATAGAGTAAGACCGGGTATGTTCTTCAGACTTCCGATATACTTATATTGCTGTTCTTGCTTCTGTAAGTACTCTATCTGTTCCTTAGACATTTTGTCTCTTTGTAAACTTGGTACAATTTCCATATCTATATTTTAATCTAAAAATGAATATTCATATTGACTATAATTTGGGTCAGTAGCATCTTTGTGGCACTCACGACAAACAAAAGCACAAAAGATAATAACAATAATAGCTATAATTGCTTGTTTAAAACAACCATTACTTTCAGGTTCATCATCTTTGTGATAAGCTTTATTAGGAGTTTTTCTAATAGCTTTTTGAGCATCAGTATCATTAGGTTTCATATTGTTAGCATTTAGAGGATTAATATTATGTACACATCCTCTACGGGGGAACAGCTCTACCGCCCGTAGGAGAATCAGAATAAAACAAGTAAGTCTACCATTCTCACGAACAGTAGACTCAATATGTATAACTTAACTATGAACATTAGCGTGTTCTCGCTGTATAACTATTTACTTTTTATTAAGACCAAACTTAGCCCATTGAAGAACAAATCCAAGTCCTGCCCAAATAGAATCAATAGCTTTTTCTTTAGCATATTGTTTACCAATATTCATATCATAACGAGAAGGGTCAACGCAAGAACTAAGACCATGAGATTCAAAACCAGTAAGAGTACGAATACTAACAATAGTAGTTTTAGTACCAAGTGTTTCTGCATCTTCGGCAGCGATAAATCTTTCAATATCAGTAGACTTAATCATCTGACCATTCTCGTCATCAATAGGAAAATAAGCAGCATCAGCTACTTCTTTAGGACTCCAAGATTTATAGCCATCCGGATAAGTTACTTCATAACCATCTCCCTCTGGGTTTTGATTAGGTTTCATACCATAACCTTTATCAAAGGCTTCTTTGGCAGTCATTGGTTGTAGGTCAACCATTTTAATTCCGATTGCTTTCATTCTGTTCTTAAATTTGGTTCAATTTCTTGTTTAAAAAGTTCTTTACTAAACCATTCAGGTTGTCCATCATAAAGAATAACAATATAACCGTCATATTCTGTATCCGGTTCTGTAAGTTCAAAATTACTATCGTAATTATCTTTATAGTATTGTTCATACTCAACATTAGTTGCTTCACAATACTTAATATCAACAAGGACTTTACATTGTTTAAAATCCATGATAATTACTTTTCAATTTTGTTAATTACATCAGCAACATAAGATTGAGGAAAAGTTCCTTCAAGTCTTGCAATTTCCTTACCATCTTTTTCAATAACAGTAGTAGGATACATCCTAACCTTAAGTTTGGTTAGTTCTTCAACAGTAAAACTATCATTATGTCTAATACTATAACTAATATCAGTATTTGCATCAACAACAACATTAGAAACAATGCGCATCATGATTTTACATGGTTCGCAATTCTTCTTTGTATAACATATAATTCTAATCATGTTTCAACTATATTTTCAACATCTTCAAAATTAGACATAAAACTTTGAACGGTTCTTCCATAAAATCCCGGAGTATTATCGGCACGAACATAGAATACCGCATCGTACCAATAACCACTTTCGGGACATTTGATTTTACCAAGTTCAACTACTTTGTATTCATTCTTAGTTTGAGTATGAATATAAGTATGGTCAATAAGAGGTTTATCTCCAAGCATTATTTTGCAAAGCGATTTTGTGTAGTTCCAGATACTTCAGCTGGTTTATCATCGGTTTCCTGTTCTTTTTCAGGTTCAGGAACTTCTTCTATTTTAGCTTCACCGTCACCACCGGTAGAACCAAATCCTTTTTCACCACGTTCAGTACTTCCAAGTTCTTCAAGAGTTTCAACTTCTTCCCATTGAATCTTCTCTCTACGACGAACAAGAAGTTGACAAATACGGTCTCCCTCATAATCATCACTAATAGGACGATAAGGAAATATAAATCCAGCTTTATCGAGTTCATTACTACAAGCAGCAAGAAAACGATTCTTACCAACACCAGGAATACCACGAACACAATCTTTAAGTTCTTCGACAGCACGGAACAAATGAACATTTGTACGTCTTTTAAAGATAACAAGAAGTTCTCCACGATAACCCCAATCAAGAGTTCCAGGTGCATTAGGAACATAAAGTTCAGTTTTAGTATTACTACTACGAGGACGAAGTTCCATTTCGTATTCATCGGGAAGAGCAAAGTGAAGTCCAGTATGAACTACCCAACGGTCTCTTGCTTCATCATACTCAATAGATGTTGCATAAACGTCACAACAAGCATCTCCTTCTTTACCATATACAGGCAAAGGAATACGTTTATCTTCACGCCATACTTTGACTGTAACATTATTAATGTCTTTGTCTATAAGTTCAGCTAATGTATCAACAGTATAGCTTCCTCCTTTATATGCTACAATAGCATTTGCAATAGCTTTAGCTAAATTTCCCATTGTTATTCTTCTTTCTTAATTAAATTCTTCCGCCATAGCGAAAGCTGTTTGAATTTTACGTGATTTGTCTCCAAATACAAGACTATCAAATCTCTTTTCGTCTTTAGCATTATCAATATTAGAATAATAACCAGTAATAGCATTAACAGCACCCCACGCTGTACCCATAATTTCTTTCTGCCCAACGCCACGATTATAATAATCCCAAGTAGCAGATAGAACATTAAGTTTACGCATAGAAATACCTGAATCTTCATAAGCAGCATTATTACGATAACAAAGTTCTTTATAATTATGTCCTGTCTCTAATAGAACTTCTTCTTCATTAGGACTAAGAACATTTTTACCAATGAACTCCATTACATCTTCATCAGTAACTTTAATTTCAGCAAGCATATTATATACTTGTTCAATCTCTTTACGTCTAACATCACAAATACCAAGTATTTCATGAGCAAGTTGTATGTTAGAATGAACACTTGCAGTATGCCGGAAACTCACATAATTAGTAGAAGTACGAATAGCAGCTGTAAGAGTATTACGACAAATTACTCGAATAGGAGTAAATAGAATCTTAACTCCACTACTACCATCATGTGTATTAGTAAATACAAGATAATTATCAACAGGGTCACCTTTGACCAATATATTATTAGGTAACTTAGCGCTAACAAAAATACGTTCTCCACTTCCAAAACTACCAGCAGTTTGCCAAATAGCTTTACCGCTACCTATAGCGTCATCAAAAAAGGTAAATGCTTCTTTGTTCTGAACAGGAGTATATTTTCCCTTAACAACTCCAAGAGGAATATTATAATCAGTACGATAGGTAGCAAAAGCATTAGGACAATTCCGGAAAATGTCTTTTCCATGAAGATGAGCATCTTTATCTTTTGTTTCTTGGATAACTTTATCAAGGTCATAATCATTTTCAATATTAACTTGCATCTTGGCGTACAATTCGCATTTGTCTACTGACCAGTTTAGTCCAGCTTTAGTTATAACTTCAGAAGAAGTTAAACAATCACTAACATCAACTGCACCTTTATATCGCCACGGTTCTCCTTTTGCATTATAATATGCCATAACTTAATTACTATTTAAAAGATTTTCAACTTCTTCTTTAATAACTCTCTTAGCACGTTCTCTATCATATCCTAAGACATTGATGAGATATTTAAACAGTTCGTCAAGAGTCTTTTCGACTTCTTGACTACCTGTTCTAACTCTGGGTCTATCTTCACACATAATAATTTATTTAATAATCAGACTTTCACTATAACCAAGTTCAGCAAAATTACTAACACCACCGGTCTTAAGAATATTCTTAAGTGTGGTCTTATTAATATCCGGAACAACATTAGAAATATGTTCTTCATTAAAGAACGCATTAATAAGAGAGAAATGAGCCTTACTAAGTAGACTATAAGCATCTATTGAAGTTTCAAACTTAACATTAAGATTCATAAGGTCATCAATAGTAAACAATTGACCATGTTCTTCCATCATGCGTTCAGCACGTTCAGGACGTTCAGCTTTAAACTTAGCATTAATAACATCAATAAATCCTTGCGGGTCAAGAGAATCAACATTAGGATTATCAGCATCAAGCATATCATTATTATACAGTTCTCTAAATTGGTCAAATATCATATCCTTAAACGTGAGTAACAGTTCTTCATCCATGAGTAGAACTTCAGACTTTTTAGTATAAAGTTTACTATCAACAAGATTAACAACTTTGTTACCATTTTTTCCAGTTTCTCCATAAGCCGCAACCGCTTCATACATACTATCTTTAAGACGTTTAGCTTGATTCTCTTTAGTCTTACGAATCATAGCAATACGAGTTTCCTCTTTCTTACAAGCTTCAGCGTCAAGACTAAGAGAAGTATAATATTTACGATAACCATCAAGCTTTTGCTTTAGATTATCTTCTGTAATAGCAAGTTTAGCAAGAATCTCTTCTGTAACTTCACCGCCAGCTTCTTCAATCTCAAAGAAAATATCTTCAAGTTCAGCACTAATAGAAAATAGACTTTGCTTTCTTGGAGCTTCTTCTACTTTAGCAGGTTCAACTTTTAGAGCTTCTTCCGCTTTTACTTTTGGGTTACTAAATCCTATCATATCTTTAAGGTCTACCATTAACTGTATATACATAAGCTGTCTTAATCTTACCACAATTGGTACAACGACTAATAATCGCTATACCAATTACATGACCATAGACATCTTTAATATCTTCTTGTTTGATAACTTCACACTTATGAAGACCAAACGCACAACGAGTATTTTGACTTACTTTCATATCTTATTCAAAATCGTAACCAAGTTCATCAAGTTCATCTTTAATCATACCAGCAATAATCTTAGCATTAGGATGAGGCTTACCAGTCTTACCATAATACCTTAAATCAAGAATATGACGCCATTCATTAATACTATAAGTATAAACAACTTCAGTAGCTAAATCAAGAGGTAATCCTCCTCTTGCGTCTTGAGGTTCCATTCCATCCGCAATTTGAGCAAGATAAGCTCTACAAGAAGAATCATTATCAAGAAGATAACGTTGAAGCATAGGTTGTTTATACTTATGAAGTACAACAGCAGTATTATCATAAGGATGCCATTCGCCATCATCAACTTTGATATAATGACATTTACCATCTTCAAACTTATAATAAGCAACTTCATTCTGCATAAAGTCAAACCAATGTGGTTGACAAATAGCACATTCTCCTTCAAATCTACCACGAGAATAATTACAATAACGAGTAGACTGTTCAGCAATATTATTAGGACTAACACGATTCAATTCACGAGACGTACTAACTTGTGTAATAACATTGAAAGTATATCTCATAAGTTTATGTCCTATTTCAGTTTCAGTAAAATGTTCTCTACTAACTTCATATTCGTATAAAACAGTACCTATAGACGGACGTTCAAAAAGAAATTGTCCATTAGTAGCAACATAAAGTTTATCCTTATATAGTTCAAATTCTATATATGGACACTCTTCATAACCATCCATAATAAGTTTAGTAATACCATCAGTTATAGGTATTATATAATAATGAGACTCATGTCTCAACATACTAAGATGATTAGACTTTATCAAATCATCATAAAGTTGTCCATCATCTCTTCCAGTTTTAAGAGCATAACAAACTCTTGCACATCGAGCAACATGACTAACACTATCTTCAGGAGTCCAAAGCTCGACTTTAGGTCTAACAATTTTCATAATTAATCTTTGTTGTTCCCCCGTAGGGAAGTTGAAAATATCTTATCGTTCACTAAGTTCAATATCTTATGAAACAACTGGAATTTATTCCCGTTATTCTCAATAAGAAAATCATATTCAACATCAGTAAATACTTCACTTGCATGATTAGGATTACTATACTTATTATCTTTAGCAGTATCTCTCACAACTTTAATAACATATCCATTATTTTGTCTACGGATAACATCACTTTCATTAGCAAAACGAACATCAGGAATAATACAATATCCATGTTTACTACGAGCATCAATAGCAGTATTAATAGTAGCCGTAACCCAACAATTCTCGCTGATACGATTTCTACCAATTTCTGTTCCAACATATTGCATCATAGTTCTAAGAGTAATAGCAACTTTATTATCATAAGTCATGAGTAAAGCAGCAAGAGGAGAAGTAGCAAGGATACTATGATTAGCAATAATATAATCTTCTCCTATACGATTTATATCAACGAAGACTCCTAAATCCATAAGATAATACTTACGTTCTTTATACTCAATATCATCAAAGAAATCTCTTGGAATATTGAATACTTTAGAACAAATATCTTTGGGAAAATCTCCAAAATGAGTAATAGAAGAATCAACTTTATTCATACCCGGCTTATCCCACTTGATACTCCAAGTTCTATAATCAGCTCTAAATCGGTTATTGCGAATAATATATGAAATCATATTCGCAACTGTATCTTTACCAGATTGAGCTTCACCATTAATACCAATAATAGGTCTAATATTTCCAATCATATCTTTATTCATATTTTTATCACTTCAAATATATATACAAATAATACAGACCACTTTATAAAATTATTATATTTAACCTTTGTTAAGGTCAAGCCAGTTTAAAGCTCACCACAGCCTGCAAATCTGAATCTTAACAAGACATCAGCCGATAGGGGAAAATGCCATGACGGATAAAAGAGTAGCATCTACGGGCACATCGCAGCACAGTTTTACATCAGCCGACAAACAAAAGCGGGAGTTACCACGAATAACATCCGCAGCAACTCCCGCACCTCAAACACTAACAACAACTATATATCAAATTCTACAAGCAATATACTGTTCATTGTATTCAACAATATTAAATTGAATATTACTGTCATTCTCATAAAGAGTACGAAAATATTCTCTATGAGAAACAGGACGAATTTTCAATCTACCAAAATTATCTACATGACAAGGACGACACGCTTTATCAATCTTCTCTTCACTGAATATAATATACAACTGACGACCAGCATCAGAAGTACAAGTATCAGCTTCAAGATAATATTTACTTTTAAGAAGTTCTTTATCTCTTATATAAATAATATTATCTCTAACAGAATACCAAGCACGTTCCTTATCTATTGTAGTATTAATAACATTATAGAAAAGTCTAACATTACTATTCATCTAACAATATCTTAGTTTGTTTAATATGAAAAGGAACTTTTTCAACTCCACTACGTTCTCCAAATTCAACAAAGAGATGTTTGCCAATATAAAGATGCTTATCTCTAAGTATCATTTGTTGATATTCATGGGTAGCACTAAGTCTTGTTTCAAATTTAGCATGATTTACATCATTCTGACAAAGAATAATAGGTAAGTCTCTCTTAGGTTCTTTATAAATATCAACTATAACAAACTTACCATCAGTAGCAGATTTAAACTTCTCCATATAACCAACACGACGACGACCATATTGATAGTCAGCATCAGGATTACGAAGAATAAGTCCTTCAAATCCAAGACCAATATAGAAATCTCTTACTTTCTTAGCTTCGACATCATTGGTAATGCTATGAATAGGAAGAACTATGATACGTTCTTTATTATTAAGATGAGAATTAAGAGTAGCAAAATTAGTTATTTTATTAGGTAAAAATCCTTCAAGAAGATGATACCTAAGTTCTTGTCGCATATCTTGAACTGCAACATCATAACACCAAAATTGAAGAGCTTTATTCTCAACGCAATTAGCATCTTTAACAAAATGATTAATCTGATTTACACTATAACCAGGAAGATAAACCTCACCATCTAATACCCAATTCTCATCAAGCATATATTGAATAAGTCTCTTATCAAGATAAGTAAGAAGATATTCTTCAAGATTGTTAAGAGTATTCCAATAAATACCCTCACGAGATTGGAATTTAAGTTTAACAGGTTTAAACATATCTCCATTGTTATATTCAGCACTAATAAAACATCTAAGACCGTTTATCTTATATTGTCCAAGCATAACAGAAATCTTATCCCATACTTTACCTGTATAAGTTTTAGCAAGCATAGGAAGAAGTCCACCATTATTTTCATTTGTACGATAACTTGGAAGATAAGTATTAAGATAATCTATAAGGTATCTCGATTGTTCACCCTCTACTTCCTCTACGGGGGGCAGAATAATAGAACCATCATCCTTGACATCTTCCATAGTTACATAACCAGTCTTACGTTTATCATTATATCTACTTTTAAGTTCAGCAGCAGGGTCTTTTTGTGTAACTCTATAAACATCTGTTCTAATAGTTTTACCGACAATCCCGTATCTGACTTTAATCTTAGAAGTATTTTCAACTAATTCAGCACTCCAACAAGTAGGTACTTCATTATTATTCTTTCTATATAACCATTGTCCCATTAACTTTTAGGTTTAAGACCACCAAATGCAAACGTAACAGCTTTACTACTAAGAATCTTAGCTTTACGCTCGGCAACAGTTTCTTTTTTAGGTTTAGCTTTAACAGCTTTTTCTCCTACTTTGAGAGTATCACCATTGAACATAGATTGAACTTTATCAAATCGTACTTTACGAGTGCCAGCACGAACTTTCTTACTATAAACAACAGGAGGATTTTCAAGTTCAAATAGTTCATTTTTCTTTAAAACCTCTCCATATTGTTCCATAACTTTAGCATATTCTTCATTAGTCATTCCATTATCCATAGCTTTGTTTAGAAGATAAACAAATTCTGCATCACTTCTTTGCCAAACATAACTATTAGTTTGACGAGGACGACCACCATCAGGAAGAACTAAAGTAGCATCAAGTTCTTTTAGCACAACTTGTATAGCTTTATCTATTCCTCCACGTTCTTTAATATGGGATTCGATAAATCGTATATCTTGCGCATCAAGTTCTACCATTACAATGAGCTTTTATCACATTCATGAATCATAATACGTTGTGGTTTACCAATAAGACAATAATTGTATTTAAACCACTCAAATACATCCCAAGTAGGACGATACTTAATATTGTCTTCAAATTCTACTTCTCCGGTGATATAACTAAATCCACTTGGAATAGAATTACCTTTGTCACCATCGTCAATAAGATGAAGCTTCTTTATAGCAGCTATATCTTCTTCGGATGTAAGGTCAACTTCTCCATAGATATAAATGGATTTTCTACTTACAGTAAAACCGTTATTGAGAGTAGTTTGTTCACGAGTGTCAAGTTCTTTCTCTTGCTTCTCGGTAATAGCTCGCATAACAGTAAATTTATCTCCTACTATACCTTTAGTACGGCAGAGGATTGTCTTGGTTCGTATCCCAAGAAAGTTCTGTTTCTTCATAATTATCTACTATATATTTATATGATTTATCTATAAGTTCTTTAATAAATTCAACTGAATATTGACTACGTAATTCGGCAAAATCTTTGACATCATATTCTCTAGGAATACAAAAAGGAATTATACCATAATTATCTCTAAGCCAAATAGCTTCTCGATAACCAGCATTATCATTATCCATAAGAGAAACAATATAACCATGAGGACAACGACTTCGCAGCCAATCATATTCATTCTGTTTAAGTTTATACGATTCGTGAGGAATATTAACAAGACCAATATTCTCTATGGGCGACCCCCCGTAGGAGAAGTTAAGAGATATACTGTCAAGATAAGCTCTAAGACTTATTCTATCTTTAGTACTCTTCGTTATTATAATAGCATCATATTTATCAAGTTCAAGATTAAGTAATCCCTCAAGACAATTACTATTAGTAATAAACCTTACAGTACCATGTTTTCTATTAGGAAAATAAAGTTTAATATTATAGATACCTTTTTTATCTTGTCCAAGAATATAAGCATAACATACGTCTTTTCTATCATTATCATAATAATATTTAGGTTCAGGATTAACCTTTCTATTGACATAATATTGTTGAACAGGATATATAAAATTAGTATTAAGATAACTAAGAGGAACATGAAATTTACCCCAATAGTTTTTATCATAATTATTCCATTGACGAGGAACAAATTCAATAATAGGTTTTCTGTTACGAACAGCTTTTATGCCATCAGCAATAACTTCATTAATAGTTTCATCTTTATCCTTACCATATATTATATTTCTAAAAGTATAAGCAATATGTTTAAGAACAAAGACAAACCAACCCTTATTAGATATATCTACGTTTTTATGGATAATCTCACTAATAACAAGAGCAGCAGCATCAAAACAATCACCATGAAAATAACCAGCAAAGTCTTTACCTTTAAGCTTACCACGATTGTCGTATCTAAAACCAAAACTCGGATGTTCATCAACACGAAAAGGACTTGAAATAAATTCTCCAGTAGCAATACAATGTTCAATAACATCTGTATCAATACCTGTATAAGCACTAAAAATACTTACTTGATTAACTTTGGAAAGGATAGTATCTTTTGTAAGACTACCATTATTTATAGTTCTTCTCATATCAACTTCAACATCTTTAACGTGGATAATAAAAAAAGGGACAAGACACCAAATATAGCATCTTATCCCTTTATATCCAACTATTTAACTAACTCTTAGAACGGCAGGTCGTCGGCAGGATTACTAGTTCCAGCGAAAGCAGAAGCACCGCCAAAACCACTATCTGTACCACCCATAGGAGCACCGCCCATAGCAATACCCGGAGCAGCACCACCCATCATAGGAGCACCCGGAATAGCAGGAGCAGTAGGTTTAGCAGTTTCTTTATAAACAATAGATTCTTTTGCAGCATCTACTTTAAGAAGCGGAGCAACATTCTGTTTGTAAAGCTCGATACAGCCCTCACCAACAAAGTTAGTAAAGCCTAAATCGCCAGCCGTAGATTTACCACGAACAACAGGCTGCCAAGCATTCTTAACTTTAGTAAAGCGGAGAAGCTTCATCCAAATAGGAATAAGAGCACCACTTGCAGTCTTATAGACCGGCTTGCCGTCATTGTTCATCAACTTCACGAAGTTCTCGAATAGACTCTTCCAACCGTTCAGAACAACTTCTGCATCAACGGGAATATAATTACCGTCTTCATCAGTATCTTCAAAAGGTAGACAAAGAGCATCTTCTTCGGCTTCAGTCATAGCACGACCTTTGAGAATAAATACATCCATGATATGTTTCATCCAACCAAGAACAGAATCAACTTTCCAAGATTCTGCACCACCAACAATAGTAAGAGCATTACTTTCAGCCGGCATCATACGATGAGTAACATAACGACGAATAGATTCATTTTCTTCGTTACTTGCGAACGTAAGAGTAAGAATAGGAATAGCACATCCAGCAAATGATTGCAGACCTTGTACTTCAGCACCAAGAGTAACCCAAGTTACTTCTACATTGTCAAGATGTCCTACAAACAAACCATTTGCACGATTAGCATCACGGCGTTCATCAAATTTAAGACGAGACGCAGCACGTGTTTCATTGCTAATACCTCTGCGACGTTTCTTTTTGGTTTCTTCAACTGGAGCAGCTGCACCTTGTTGTTGTTCATCACCAGCAGCTTCACCTGCTTTAACTTCTTCTTGTTCTTTTTTAGTTTGAGTACTCATTTCAACTAAATTTAAAAGATTAATAAAATATATAGATAAAAAGAGAGCCGCACTTAGATTATCTCCATGTACGGCTCTACACTATCAACGAAAAGGATTGTCTAACTAACGGACGAGTTATTCAGCAGCGTCTTCATCGTCAGAGCCGTCTGCTTTCTTACCTACACGGATAGGTTTTTCTTCTTTGGATTCGCCAAGCACAGCAACTTTTACGGAAACATTTTCATGACCGTTAAAGATTTCTGCATCGACAAGATTCTCAATATCAATAGCGAACACACGGTTCAACTTCTCTGCTGTGTCACCCATATCGGCTTTGAGCTGATTCCATACGTTAGAGTCGGTGAAGGTCAGTGAAACACCTGTACCGGTAGTAGATGCAGGATTTGCACACTTACTTCCTTTGTATTTCGCAACTTCGTCTCCTTGAATAGCTTCGATAAGAACAGCTTTCAGTTCCTCTTCAGTAGCTCCTTCACGATTCAGAGCAGCAACCAACTCTTCGTTTTCAGAAGCACGGGCAGATTCAAGACATTCTTCAAAGTGATTGTCAACGTATTTAGCCTTGTCAGCTTTCGTCATACGTTCACGAGTTGTTTTCGGGTTACCCTTTGAATCAAATTCTTGGATACCTTTCGCAATACCCCACATATCAAATTCTTTATGGATAGCGATAGCAGCTTCCATAGAATCAATGTCAAGTCCGTTTGCAGTACAGAACTCAACAACTTCCGGTGCTTTGTCACGAATAGCAGCATCAATGTTATTCGCATTGGTTACGAACATGATGTTGTCTCCGTGCTGTAACAGCAACGCCTTAGAAACTGGAGGAGTAATACGGAAACTACCTGCATTTGCACCTGCAACCAATTCTGGTTCATAACTTACATTTCTCTGACCTGCATTAACTGCGCTAAAACCGAAAGCCAATTTTCCAAAAGTTTTCATAAATTTATGTATTAAGTTGTTTATAAATATGAGGTTAAACACCTCTTTGTTATTTCACTTCTTGAGCTTCAATATCAATAATATCTGCATCGTTAAGCTCTGCACCAGCAACAATCTTAAGTTCATTTGTTTCATAAACTCCAAATAGAATGTCACTTGCAATATCACGAGCAGCATAAGTAAAAGCTCTATGACCAATAAGTATTCGAGCATACTTTTTATAAGTATCTTTCTCGAACATTTCAGCAGCTTGAGCTTCACTAAAACTAAATCTTCCAATAGAATGAACTTCCTTATCACGAACTATACGACAAATATCATATTCAGTCACATAATCTATGGGCTGATTAGGTATTCTATAAACAGGAACAAGTCCTTGTTTAGCAAGTTCTTGAGCATGAGCCTGATTCATAGCAATAGAGAGTTTATTATTCCACTGATAACTTTTATATATATTTCCATTAAAATCTTTAAAATAAAGAGTTGGATAAACATACATAATATCTGTGTCTTTACTCTCTAATTGTTTCTTTTCAGCTTCTTTACGATTACTGCATTTAATACAATAATCAGGAAGTTTATCCTCAACATAAACGTTAAAACCATCTGTATATTCATACAGAGGACTATAATCTTTTGTACATTCCCATGTTAGTCCTGCCTTTGATAATAACGATTTAATAATATGAATATCAACACCAGTTTTACCATTAATAACGTGCACGTGTTCAAGACAAGTACTAAAAGGTAGATTAAGGTCTTGTGCTCTCATTAGAACAGCAAGTCCATCTTCTACACTCGCAATACCACCTTTCTTACTTCTTGCAACTTGTAGCATAAATACTTTCGCAGCTTCAAGTTGATTCGGGTCTAAAAGATTAACCCGATTAAGAGTATGAATGTTATGTACAACAGGTTGCTTATTCACATCTTTTCTTGTTGTCGCAACGGAATGTTCACTTGCAACAACTTCTGTCTTTTGTTCTTCTGTTTTCTCGTCCATTATGTCAAAGACCTTTCGTTTTCACATCACAAATATAAATCTTATTTCATTACTGACAAATAATTCCACAATTATTTTCATCAAAAATATCACTATCTACCGTTTTAGTAGTAATAGTCGTGAATCGGTTCGGCTTGCTCTGTAATAGCTTTGTTTCCTCAATCGTTCCCTGTAAGAACACCTTATATATAATATGTGGTGCACCATTAAAAAGAACTTTATTAAAACGGTATTTAAGAGCCGTAACTTCATCACATAGAGGACTTGTCAAAATCCAAACATCTACGGCTATTTGCAGCTCGTCTGACGAACTATTTTTCACGGATAATACTCTTAATTGTCCTTGCTGAAAAAGTCGCTCATTCGCGCTGGAAATGGCTTTAGACTTGATGATTCTTGGCTTGCCCTTGTTAGCACCGGACTTGTATAAAACAGGAATCCCATTTTCATCTACAAGAACTCTTGGTTCAATAGCATCATGATAATCTCCACAATCAATACCATTTTCTTCAAGATAAGCAGTAACACGAGCAGCAAACTCTCCACGTTTAGATATAATCATTATTTGTTTGCCAGCATTTTCCTTGATAATATCAAGAATAGCATTAAGTTTAACATCATTATCTGTAACAAGATTACTTCGTTTACGAATAATTTCATAACAAAGTGTAGCCTTATCCAATAGAATATTAGGATTATAACATTCATCAATTTGACGATTAAATCCAATAGTCATATCAAGTTCGGCAGACCAACCATTATTTAGCGCAAGCTGATTACGAAATTCAGCAGCACTAACACCAGTTTTACTATCTCCAACTCTTGCTTTTGTAATAGCATCAAAATCTCCAAATATATTAAAGCATTGAGTTATAAAATCAGTATATTTATCATATTCTTCTTTATCAGCAACAGGGAGTAGGCAACCTACTCTTCGTTCCTCTACGGGGGAACTCAAATTAACAGCATTAATATCATTCGCACTTAATTCTACATTAACAGCAGGATAGTGCTTATATATTTCCATTAGGTTATTAGAGTCGATAACATCTTTAGTAATAATAAATAGATGAAAGTCAGAAGTAGTTCCTACACAATTGACATAATTACTATAACGTTCAAGACCAACAAAAATTGCCAGATTATATACATATCTATACCGAGCATTAACATAAGTTTCACTTAATACAGTAATATGTTCTTGTTTTACTTCATTACTTGTGAGAGCTTCTATAATAGTCCTTCGAGTTTCATATGCATCAACACATATAAAAACTTTTAGGTCAGGATTCTTAGCCATCATCTTCTTTAATATCACTATGATTAGTTTGGCGTATTCCATAGGTCTAACACAATGAATTGTACCATGACCTTTGTTCTCTCGTCCCCACTTATCAGCTAACGTCTCATACATTGACTCAATCGTCTTCATAATAATCTATATTTTCATCAACATAAGCATCAGCATATTCCTCTTCAAAAGCAGCATCATCAAAAAGACTATTAAATTGTCCATAAGCTTTCTTGATACGAGTTTTACCTTTTCCTTTAGGACTGATACCAAGTTTGATAGGATTAATAATCTTCATAGCTTCTTCATAATAATACTTATAATTAATATTACGAAGAGAAATATCAACATCATCAAGAGTATTTATAACAGTAACAGACGAACCAGCAGCCATACGAGAACGAGAAGCAGTATCATTATGAACTTTCTCAATTATGCAACCAGTATTGGATATATAAAACCTAACATATCTTTGACATACAACTTGTTGAACTTGCTGATTATTAACAAATGTTTGTTCGACATGAAATTGACGTCCAACGTTCTGTGTCTTACAAAAGTCAAGAATATTAGTAGCTTTACGAAGTGTATCCATAACAGGAACATTCTTAAGAAAGTAATCACTAACTGCTTGAGCAACAATAGGCATATCATATCCTTTCTGTAAATCAACAGCATACATAAGAGGATTAAGAGCACCTTTATATTCAAGTTTAAGACCTTTCTTTGTACGGAACTGACAAATATAGTTATTAACATCACGAGCAATAAGACAATGAACTACATCTGTATCTGCACTCATCTTCGTCTTTTCTTGCCACCATTGAGTTATATACTCATATTTACTTATATCTTTATCATAAACCTTAACCATGATACCATCAGTATTAGCACTAATAATATGAATACCATTAAGTTCAAGTTGTTCACAAAGCATAAGCAACATAAGCTGACCATTAATTGTCACTTCAAGTACAGCTCGTCTGTCATACAAATCTCCTTTTTCAAAACCAAATTTACCATAGATAGAATTTATCACAATCTTCAATACAAGAGCAAGTACATCACGAGGAATACCATCAACAATATCATCAAGACTATGTTTAACTTTAACTCTCGTATCTTTCATCCAACGAATAAGACCAGCAAAAATCTTCTTAAGCATATGAGCAGGAGCAACTTCATACTCTGCCATAATACTTGGATAATAACTGGCAACATCAAAATGAAATATAGTAAAAGGATTAGCATTTTTCTGTTCCCCCGTAGGAGATGCAGAGACAATAGTCCCACCATCATAAGGAGTAGTACTCCATATTTCCATAGGAATATCTCTACTATGCAAACCACCTGTACCAAGACTATAAACTATATTACCAATCTTAACTTCTTTATTAAATTCTTCTTTGCTTACTCTATAAATAGTAGTCTTTTTAATTTCAGCAAGAAGTTTCTGAAGTTCGGGAGTCTTAAATTCTACACATGGGAATATTATTTTACCAAGATTCATACCTGTACGTTCAGTACGTTTACCTTTCCATTTTTCAGGTGGTAGACCACTACGTTCAGAATAGAACTTTTCAAACAATATATCAGCCATATTACTACGACTACTATTAAGTACGTTTACTTTATAAACACTACTAACAGAATATCGTGATTTAACTTCTTCTGGATTAAGACGAACAATTTCACATACAATAAACACATCATTTTTATTATAATGCATCATAGGTGGAATATATTCATCTAATATATATCTATCCCATTTATCAATAAGTTTATTAAGCTTATCAGGAGGCAATCCTTTATACAATAGATTATCATAATAAAGTTCTGCATCTTTTTCACAAATAGGAGGAAGTTCATATTCCAGTAATTCAAACCATTGAAGATTTATAGAAGTTTGTTTAAGACCTTTTGGTGTAGCTTTTCGTTCACCGGTATCTTTATCAATTCTAACTCCAGCTTTATTAAGAGCGAATATTCGCATAACATCAACATCAACATAAGGAAGTTTAAAACGTCTAACAGTATTAATCTGATAATCGTTATATAGTTTTTCCTTATCATCTTGAAGAGATATAATCTTCTTACTAAGAGTATATAGATACCTAATTAAATCTTTAGTATTGTCAAAGTGAGCAACATTCATAAGAAACCCAGCTACCATAAGATTATCATAGCTAAGTCCATTATAAGTATATACATTAACACCTTTATGTCGCATACCATTAATATAACCAACAAGAGACAATAGTTGACTATCATCTTTATCAGTAATATAAAAAGCATCACATTTGACAGTATCAAGTCTACGTTTAATTTCAGCAACAGTTAGTTTTTGAACTAACGGTATAGGCTTACCTTTGTCATTAACGCAATCTGCAAATACTCTTAGATAATCATTAAGACTAATAAACGTAACACTAAAGAAATTAGGAAGTATCTCAACGTCAGCAGCTCTACAATCAATCACTATTTCATAATAATTCTATAAATTAAGAGTTCTAATATCTTGGATAAGTTTATCCTTTATAGCTTCAAATTTAGTATAACTATAATACTTTATGCCGAGAGAGTTATAAAAATGTATAAAACAACGTTTGTTATTATATACAAAATTTATATTATCAACATTAGGTTTATCATCATAATATAATTTATAAGAATCTCCAATAACAAAAGTATGACTATAATAGTATCTAGCCCAATGTCTATAATAAATATCACTACAACATTTAATGGCAGATTCTTTAATATTATATTTTTTGTCAAAAGTGCATCTAACAGCGTAAGTAAGATTACAATTCTCTTCAAATGGTTTTCCAGTAGCTAGACTATAAATTTCTTTTAAGTCTTTAATAGCTTCTTCATCATATCTAGGTAAGACAAATAAAACCTGAGAAGTAATATTACCTATATTATCATGATAATCTCCTTTTTTACTCAATATACGAGCAGGACAACGTTCACAATAAACACAATTATTTACGTCCATATATGTCAAATTGATGCCAAGAGCAATAACCGTAAGTATAATTTTTTACTTTAAATCTAGTATAAACAAGAACGTCTTCACCTTCATCATAATTTAAATTGTTCCAACCTTTATCATGTTTATATCTCATTATAATTAGACCATTACGTATATTATATCCTACAACCATACCAACTTTTTTAGTAAAACCATCTATAAATTCAATAGTTTTACCTTTATTGGCTTTAACCCATTTAATGGTAGCATCATTTATTAATCCTTTATCTTCCATAGCACAAAAATAATTCAGTTGACGGTCTACTACAAGCAACATACAATCTACGGAGTAGTTCATCTTGATTTGTATATGGATGTCCATACTTATCATAAACCATATCATTAACATCAACAAATACTGTATTATAAGTCGAACCTTGACTTTTATGAGAAGTTATAGCAAATCCATAATCAATATCACGAGAAAACAATACTTTACCATAAGTATTAAGTATATTATTAGCAAGTAGATATTTCCGTTTAAATCTATAATATTCTTTCCATTTAGAAGCACGAGTAGAACCAGTAGCAATCTTAGCATCATTAATAAGATTATTCAGCTTATTAAAATAAAGATTAATAGTGAATTTATCTTCGTGGTCAATAATACAAAGAGGTTGAGTTATCTTACCACCATGAATAGCTTGAAATTTAACCATGAAACATTTGAAATCATGAGTCGGGTCTTGAAAATCAGTTATATCATGTATAATATACTCTTCACTATTATTTATAATAATATCACTAAAATCATCAACAATAGTAGCATAAGACATTATAAGGTCATTCTTTGTAATAATGTTCTTATCAGCACCTTTTATAATAGACTTTCTAACATAATTATTCCACTGTGTAACACGAGCATTAGTATAAGCAATAATCTTATACATATCAACATTCTTAGTATATTCTTCATTAGTAAATGCTTGTTCAATATGATAATCAAACTCTTGAGGATTACAAACAGTATATCCACAACCACGCTCGTTATATTGGCTTTTATTCTTAGGATTAGCTATATAATTAAGCATATCATATCTCCCACGACTAATATCATTACGAAGAATATCAAGAAGATTACTAATAGGATTATCCTCACCTTGTCGAACAGTCTCATTAAGATAGTTAACACGAGTTGCGATAGTAAACGCACGACTAACTTTTTCATTAACCGGAGGTAGCTGACTTGCATCTCCAATATAAATAATCTTAATATGATGTTTCTTACAAAGTTTATTAATATAGTTAACCAGCTTTCCATTAAGCATAGAAGATTCATCTATGATAAGAACTCTTATTTCTTTATCAAGAATCTTAATATTACCAATAGGATTAAAAGCTGGTTTTTCAGGGTCGAAATCTTCTATATCTACATCAAGTCTAAAACCAAACATAGATTGAATAGTATCGACAGACTTACCACCAATAGCATTACTGAATACTCTACACGCTTTATGAGTTGGTGCTGCACAAGCAATAACACTTGAACTAAATTTGCAATTCTGAATCACATATTTAGTAACAAAAGTTTTACCAGTACCACCAGCTCCACAAAGCGCATGAACATAATCAGTATCAGACCACGGAGCAGCTATAAAACTAATCAAGTCATCAACTGCATCAGCTTGGTCATTGGTAAAAGTAACATTACTCTTGTTATTTTCACCATATACATTCATTACAATTCATTTTCAATATCAAGTTCACCATTTTTAATTCTTTCCTCATAATCTCTCCACTCATTAAAAGCAAGAGACATACCCTCAACATCAGCAACGTTATAACACGTTACGACATGGAACATAATAGGACTAAATGCTGTTTTAACAAGTTTACCACGAGCTAACAGACCGGGAGCAATAGCGCAATAATGTTTAATATCAGTAGCTTTTCTACTATCTCTGTCACGAATAATCTTAATTCTATGACCATAAGTATCAAGCCATCGAGCATATATAACTCGTTTATTTCGCGTCTCGTAAGATTCAGTAGTAAGAGGATACATTTTATCCTTGTATTTAACTCTATAAACTCCCTCTTTATCTATACATAATATACCATCACATTTAGTCTCTACAACAATATATTTGCTACTTACTTTCTGTCTCTTAGATTTAGCACTAAGTCCAAAAGACACTTTAAAGGTAGGCATAACATATTACTTTCTGTTAAATTTACCTTTAGTAAGATTCGACCGAACAGCACCAATAAGGTCTACTTTACCTTTTCTTCGTTCAGCCTTAGCAGCACCTTTAGCAGCTTTCTTTGCTTCTTGTTCAGCAATTTTAGCAGCTCGTTGTTCATCCAAATCCACTTGAACAAGTGTATAACCACAGTATTTGGTAAGGAAATCAATTCTTCCCCAAAAACTGTTACCAATAAGATTTGTATTTTTAACAATACTAATCTTTTTACCGTTTATAGTAACAGCAGGATTCTTTGTCAGTTCTCTAACCACTGTTACTTCATCATATTTTCCCATACTTTACATAACATTTAAAAGTTAATCATTCTTTATTTCTAATATCAGAAGCTATTTTAGATAATATACGCTTAGCTATTACAACAGGTTCTGTTTCAGGTTCGACAGCAGTAAATTCAATAGTATAACCATTACTTAGAGTAGTAACAGCATTAGCCATATCATTACTTACAATACTCATGGCTTCTCTTTCACCAACAAGAGTGTGTACAAGAGCACCATTTCTATCATATATTTTTATAGTACCAACTATTTCCATATTGTATAACTTAATAAGTATATTAAACATATAATACAATCAGCACAAATAGCTTTATTAAGAGCTTTAGATTTACAACCTCTAATATCAACAATAATGTGTATTATTAAAATAGCAATAATAGATACACCTAGTAATATAATATTAACCATATCTAACAGGCATTATTGTAGCTTTGGCTGTTCCCCCGTAGAGGATAGAGTAGAATCTTCAACCCAAGCTGCACGATGAATACTTTTAACAATATCAGTACGATAATGTTTATCAACATTAAGCATATCAATAGTTTTTAATACAAAATCAACATCAGGATAAGCAAATATAACATTAAGAGCGTCGCTCCAATATTCAATAAACTCTATAGCTTTATCTTCACTATTAATGGGATAATCAGCAATTTTAGCAATAGCTCTACCAGCTATATCATTATGAGATAAAGGTTCATACCAATGAGTTTTGATATATTTAATATCAGACCAAAGTTTACGAAGTTTATCTACATTATAATCAATAGTTTGGAACCATTGTTTAGCAGCACTCTTAGTATTATGATAACAGAAATCAACACTATTCTTATGAAGAGTAATATCAATACCATTATCAATAACTTTAAGTTTTAATTCTCGCTTTAGGAAATCTACCCAAGTACAAATAGCAAGTTTATCTTTGAAATAACCTCGCCCAATTCTTACAACATCATAGACATGAACACCATTGATGTTATCTCTATATTTCATTGATGGTCGTCGTGTACCCATAAGTATTAATGAATTTGGTTAAATGTTCGTATATAGAACCATCAAGATATTCTTGAGTTACTTGGTTATCAATCCTATCTTCAAGTCCTAAACGAATATAACTATTATCACACTCATCAAGAAGTTCAGTAATACGTTCGTATATAACTTGGTCATGGACTAAAATATTCATGTGTTCGTCTTTACGATAAATAAGATGTTTAATCACATATAATTCAGCAATACGAATACCAGCATTAAGAGCTTTATAATAATTAGTATCTCTAAAATTCTCATAAAGTTCAGCAAGAAGAGATATATTATTACTAAATTCTCTCTTATCAACATTACAAGGTTCAAACGCAATAGTTCTAACATTAGGACACCATTTGCCAATATTAGGATACCACATTATCTCTACACAAACACCATAGCGAATATGTAGCATATTAACTACATCCGCAGCACCGCTATTCTTACGAATAATACCTTTACCAAGTATTCTGTCAATAGCATTAAGAAAATAAGATTCTACATTATCCATAAAATATAATATTATATAATTAAACAGGAATTTTAAGGCTCAATTTGACACTTTCTGTCTGACTAATACAATTAATCATCTGACATATCAAAATGGCATGGCGGGCAAAAGAACAGCATCTACGGCTGTGATACTGTCCGTTATCAGCATATAGTCTGGAATGAAATGCAGCACTCTTGCACCAACATTTATATCATAAACTATATGTTCTTCACCATCAGTATCTATATCAACAATAATACCAACAACAAGTTTATCATTCAACCATGTATGTACTCGTTGACCACGTTTAAATAAAGCATTATCTTCTATAAATCTTTCTTCAGCGATAGATGCTTCAATATCAGCAATATTATCCATATCACATTTATATTTAAGTTTAACAATAAGTTCTAAACAACAAAGCCTTATACTACTTTCACAAGCAATATAAGGCATATTCTAAAGTTGAGTTTGAAAAGTTTTGTTTCACACATAGACTATAATATTATAGTTTCGGACTTCATTTCGTCCATCATCAGTATGTGAGTTAAAATTAGTAGTGCTACTTTCACAAGCAACACTACTTTCTCATGTTTAATTATTACAGGATAAAAAAAGCTCTTATTTCTTATGCTTCGTCAACTCCGCAATAAGTTCCTCACGCGACATATCTTCATAAGATTTACCTTTACGTTCTTTGTTATCTTCAATAGAACGCATCTTGTTGGCATATCTTTTATCAAGTGCAGAAAGTTGGCTCTTCATAACTGCATGAACAGTTTCACAAACAAGAACAACAGTTTCTTTACCATACTTGGCAATATCTTCCGGAGTAATAGTCTCGATAGCTTTTACCATACAAGTAGAACAGAAACATTCAATATCGTCATCTTTAAGCGCATCATCTTTCTGATGAGCAAGAAAATCTGCAATTGGAACATTTAGTTCTTTAGCAGATTTAACCGCTGTTTCGATAAGGTCAATTATATGCTCATGAGCACGTTCAAGGTCACGTTCTTCTTCCGATTCAGCTTCAGCTTCCATAGCAGCGCCAACAGCAGCTTTAAGTTGTTCAATCAAATCTTTACCACCATCACGTTCAAGCTTAATCATAAGACCTTTACCAATTCCTTCAATATCTACTATTTTAGATTTCATATCTTTATCTCCTTATTATTTTAAGTAACCAAATTCATCTTCGCCGAAGTTATAATTATCATCAATGTCTTGCTCTTCAGCTTTAGCAAGTTCATCAATATCATTATTAAGTAGTTCAGCATGAACGTCTACACCTTGTTCGATAGATGTATCTTCATGTTTGTCTTTAGTTTTAATATATGTAACTTTAGACATAATGTTTGGCTTATTAGGCAGAGGATGAATAGGATTATATACCTACACATCCTCTACGGGGCACACCACTACTTATTTAATCTCCTCAATCCCTTCTTTCTCCATGAAAGTAGCAATAGTTTCTTGCGCATTAGAAGCGAATTGACTAAATGCACTAATAAGAGCAGTTAGAAAGAACTGTTCACGGTAAGAATATTCTTTGATAATACCATCAGAACTAACTCTGAATTTATTCCAAAGAAACTTCACAAAGTTACCTTTACCATCTTTACGAATAACACCGGTTTGTGAAAGATGATTAAGAATGTTGAGGCTGGTATATCTACGAATAGCAGCATTATCTTTAGGGATATACGCTATCTCAAGGATATGTTCAGGAACATCAACATTAATTTCACGTTTCTCTTTACCAACAACAGTTTTAGGCTTAGCTTTTTCAGTATTAGCCTTAGGAGCAGGAGCAGTAGTAGCAACAGCAGGAGCAACTTGTTGAGCAACTTCTTGCTTAGTATCTTCTACTTTCGTTTCAACTTTAGATTCTTCAACCTTAGTTTCTTCTACTTTAGGTTGAGCATCTTCTTTCTTAGTCGCGCGAGCAGCTTTCTTAGCAGCGTACTTACTTACAGGAGCAGTACCATCCTCTTTCAATTTTACCATAGTTCGAACTATTTTAATATTAACAATATTAGTTGGATTAGCAGCAGCATTACCAACTCTTATATGACAAACATAATAATACTATTTCTAACTACCAAATTATACAGTACTTTTATTTAGTGATATAGTGTTAAATTCAGATAAACCACCAAGTCGAATAGCACTTTTATCAGTAGCAGTAATTATATTATATATGTGACTGTACACTTATCAGCACTACGAGGTAGAACTGTGTGATGTTTCATATCACGAGAGTCAGTAGAACAATGTCTACCAACTCTCATAATATTTGTTCATTAGAACCCACCGATTCCCATCATGTTCATCGCCAGCATATTCAGCATTTGCTTAGCCTTTGGACATATCTCAATCTTAACAACATGATTGATGATAGTATCATGTCCAAGATTGCTACCTTCATCCTTAGAGTTACTGAATGGATTCTTATAAATTTCATCCGCAGAAACTTCTTCCTGAATAATGTCAATCTTAGCACCGGCAAGAATTACCTCAAGACCTTTAGGATTCTGAATAAGTTGATTAGCAGCCCAAGCTGTTTCATCATTATCCTTAAGAACAGATGCAATACTATAAGATGAAGCAAACACAGTAGCAGTTTCACCTTTAGTAAATACACCTTCGCCATCAGATACATATCCAGCAATACCACGTTCGAGACTAAGACTAACCATAACATAGTTGTCTTTAGGTGTAACAATACTACTGCGAACACGGATTCCAGTAATTTTAGTACAACCCTTAGCAAGAAGTTCTGCAACTACCTGCTTATTAGTCTTAATCTTAGACACAATGACACCTTTGTCTCCATTAGTAGGTTCACCATCTTCAATAATAGGTTCACCACCTTCAATAATAGGTTCTTTCTTAGCAATTTCGGCTGCTTTACCATCTTTCAATTCTGCCATAGCAATATTAATTTATTTAGTTAGTAATAGAATTGGTCCGCCAACAGCAATAACATTTATATAGTTATCACCATTAACTCGCCGAGATTTATTTTGTTAGTGAATGAGTTGTGGATAAAGTGAAAGATTTAGATTATCTCTCACTATAATATCCAGCAAATGATATAATAATCTAACATTATATCACTTAAAGAACATAATCCAACACAAGGTTATTATGAAGATTATCATACAGATACAACCAGCTATCAGAGTAATCTCCGATAACTTGTTTCTATTAGGATTTGGCATACAGTTATAAGTATTAATGATTATACAGATGTTATTAGAGAAGCCATTATAACTTTTGGTTATGGGCTATAACTTATAGTTATAATAACTTTTGGTTATAATGAACCGTTGGAGTTATAACTTTTGGTTATAATGGAGTTGATGCAGTCGCAGATGCAACTGTACGTTGAGCATTATCATGGGCATGATGAAGAGCATTATCATGGGTATTATCACCAAGACTATTATCATAAGCATGATAAGTATTATGATGTTAGGCATTAAGAGAATTAGGAGCAAGGTTGTGAGCAGTAAGAATAAAATAATAAGGATGATTGGGATGATGAGGAGTAGGGTGACGGGAATATCTGCTCGGCGAATCTCCCCTATCATCATCTCCATAACCATCTCCAACTCCTCCTCAAACCTCATCATCACCTCAAAGAACAGGAACTACTACACTATCTAGCATAGCAATTCCTATTCTCACCAGCATCAATATTCACCTTCAACAGGAACATCATCACGATAAAAGTCGTCAACTTCTGCTTTACTAGCAGTTTTCTTACCACCATCAACCGGAACATCATCCCAATTAAATGGTTCAATATCTGCTTTACTGGCAGCTTTACACTTCTTACCACCAGTATTACCAAATATCTTCATGACCATATCCAGACTCACTTTACCCTCTTGTAATAGATACTGTACTCTTTTAGCACGTTTATCTGTCCCACAATCTGCAATAAAATTACCATCAATATCGAAAATATAACCCAAAGTTCCTTGAGAAAGATTACCTATGTTAACAGCATATCCTTTAGCAAAAGGTCGTGCTCCAATAGTAGCATTAACAAGCTTTTGTTGCAGACTATCTTTAGCAGCTTTAGCTTCTTCAAGTTCTTTCTCAAGTCTCATAATGTTATTCCTAAGCTTAATTCTTTCACGTTTAAGCCTATGAATATCATTATCACCATCAGCACCTTTGACCTTTTCAAGCTCTTCTTTAAGACCTACAATCTCATTCTGAAGATTAGTATTTTCATATTCAAGAGCAGAAAGAACCTCATCTTTAGTAGCAACAAATGACTTATAAGCACCACTATTACGGACAATCTGTTCCATAACAGCATTATCAAGATTAAGTTCAGTAGCTTCTGTCACTATAACAGTATCACCATTAGGACGTACAACAAGGACAATATTTCCACATTCGATAGCAAATAGTTTCTTTTCCATAACTTTCAATTTTAGTTTTATTATCAATATTAGTATTATCATGATTAAGAATAGTCTTATCAGAACCACTCCGAGACTTATTTTGTAAGTGAATGAGTTTATGATAAAGAGTATCATGACGATACCCTTTATGATTATTAATCCGAACAACGATAACTTTTGTTCGAATACATAAATATATTAGTATTATTGCCATTAATATTTCCACTGGCAACAATACGACCAAGTTGTTTATAACTACGGTCATAATCAATAACTTCAATTTTAAAATTATTAAAGTTATTAAAATAATCAATAACTTCATCATAATTTAATCCTGTACGATGAATATAATTAATAAAAGCATTTGTAACTCTAGTACGTTTCATGATTATATAAGTATTAAGTTAAACATTTATCAGAACTATTATCAGAACTATTGCTAGTTTTACTCCGAGTTTTATTTTGTTTTGAATGAGTTTCCTGTTTTACAGGATGTAATGGAGCTGGTTTCCCAACCCCATTACAATCTCAATCTTCAATCGCTTCTGTTTCTTGTTCGTCACCAAGTTTGACACTAATCCATTCATCCTTGTAATGACCAAACATCATAGCTGCAATGACAAACAACAACATTGACAACATGGCAGCTTCATAGTTCTCTTGTTGAATCATGCACATACAAACAAAGATAAACAATATAAATGCAACCAAGAAGAACAACATCTTCAACACTAATTTCAATAAATATACTTTCATGATAATAATGATTTGTGGGAGCAACAACACTGCTACTCCCAATGAATACTACAATTTGACACCAAACAACTTTGTGATGAACACCTGTTGTCTTGTCATGTCAGTCACCTTCATGAAGTTCTCCACGAAGTGTTGTGCCACCAAGTATGACATCATCTCGTCCAACTTGACCTCGCTAATTTTGTAGAATATGGCATCATGACTGTCAGCGTCAGCTTCATCAGCCTTTTGCAGTTCAGCCTCAACTTCAATGGTAGAACCAGTGAGAATAACATTGAGAACATTGACAAGCTCCTCAACGCCACCAGCTTTGGCAGAATCAAGACGATAACCAAAGGCAGTAATAAACTTGTCATCAACAGCTTGACGAACTTGTGCAGACAATGCAGTCAGCTGCATCCTCATCTGCTTCACGTTGTCCTGCTTGAACTCGATGACACCATCAGCATCAACAGTACGAACAAAGCCAAGAATATCATCAGCAATAGTGACGATAACTTTGCCAGTAAATTGACCTTCAAATTTCTCCATACGAATAGATTTGATTGTAGTCTTCATATTACAGTCCTCCTATGACTGCTACGACTTGTATTATTAATATCAGCTCTGCGTAGTACGAGACTGACAAGCTCATCAACATGACAAGCCAGAATTTGTTTTGTTTGTGAATGAGTTTTGACATTTGCTCGACGATTCGTTTTTGAAAAAGCATGACGGGGGGATTCGATTCGAGAAAGAAGACCGGGGGGTTCTCTATAGTAGGCTCCCTCATACAGATATAGAACCTAAAATACTATATACTCCTACACGTCTATCTATATAATCACTCATACTTAAACTCTCATAAACATTCCTATAAACTCCTAAGCAAACTTTTATAATTCCATCTGTCTCATTTACCGCATATCCATTCATATAAAAATCCGCATCATCTCCAAATCAATCTCCTATACTTCCAATAAGATAAAAATCAGCATCAGCTCCTAAGTTGACATTCTCGCTACAATCTCTACCATATCTCCTAAGTAGATTATCAAGTCAATCTCCACTTCCAGCATCAGCACTATCTCCATGACGATTAGCATCAGTTCCATGTCCACCATGTCCAGCTACAACCGGTCTTATATTGCCACTATAATCCACATTATTATCACCATGACAATCTGGTCTATAATCACCACGACAAGTGGGTTTATAATTCCCAATACCAAGTGCTGCAATATTTGCCCATTCAATTGGGCTTTTCCCCCGTAGAGGATGTGGAGGAATATCACCACCACCACCTGCTCTTATATCCCCATGTATATCTCCACGACAACCATGCCTATATATCTATATTATAATTATATTATAAATAATATAATTATTAATATTATTATTTATATTAATATCTAATATAATACCTCTATTAATATGCGCACGTACATTATTATATACGCACGTATATTACCTATTATTCGCGTGTGCGTATATGTACCTTATTATATAGGGGATATGTTAAATTAATGTTAATTACTACATAACATTTGGATATATAAAAAAGTTTTAATACTGTTGCTCAAAATGATTTTGTTATGAGAAATGATGTTGATAAACCTACTCCTGAACCTGCCGTTTATAAAGCAGGTTGTCGTGGAGATAAGAAAAGAGAAGTTAAGCCAAGTAAACTCAAGATTGGAACTCTTGGACTTGAAGCTATTGTTAAACCAAATAAATAACTAAAAGATGATTAGAATTGAATCTGACAAGATGTCCTATGACATCCTCGTGCCAACAGACTTTGAAGAAATTACCAAAGAAGACATAGACGCTCTTCTTGCTGGTGTTGTAGTTCCACAGTATTATGCTGTTGTAGCTCTTATTTATAAAGAACGTCTTTATAGTGTAGTAAGTAATGTTAAGAATAACAAGAGTACTATGGTTAAATGTGTTCCTGTTCTTGCTAAACTCCATGAGGGAGAAACTAATGCTAATGGTTGCGAACTTATGGATAAACTGATTATTCCTACAAGTTCTCTTGAAAGAGCTAACCTTATTACAATACCACAGAACATTCTCGACCCGACTGCTGTTGGTCGTTATTGTAATTCTGATGATGCTCTTGTAAGAGCTATTGTTACTGGAAGCTACTTTAATGATGGTAGTACATCTGATATGGCAGCAAGAGAACTTGCTCCTGATTGTTACTTCATTGATTTCCGTATGATTCCTGTCAATGATATTATCGGTGGTTATAAAAAGGATGTTACTCCTGAATGTCCTTTCAAAGTTCCTAAAGAACCTGCTACTGCCGAAGGAGATGCATCTCCACTTTTGAACTAAGACGTATCTGCTATTAGTTTATATTATGAAGCAACGGTTGGTTATGTTGTTATTCTTCACATCCTCTACGGGCGGTGGAATAAATCAGCTTGGGAAAGTTGCATAATCTGCTGTTGCTTCCACACTTAAAACTATTGATATGGACTTTAAGAAAAAAATTGTTAGAAACAGAGTTATAGACCATGAACTTGATGATGACTATCTACTAATATATAAAGATATTGATAATATTCTCGATGATATTGATTTTGTTACAGAAGACGATAGAGTTCTATGTAGAAGTATTGTTGATTCATTAGAGAAAGAAGCTGCTGCTCAACTCCTTGCAGGACAATGTGTTCAATTACCTTATATTGGAAATATTCGTCGTAGTCCTATTAAGATGGCTATGATAAGTCATTATAAGGAATTTAAAGAGAAACGTTCTGAACTTTCACGAGAAGAATATGTAGCCTACTGTAATGGTGTGATGAAGAAGGAGAAGATGAAGATACAGAACCTGGAGATACATAAGCGGAAGATGAACGTGTTTAAGAAGAAGTATCTTAAACTATGGATGGATAAGAGAAAACAGTTTGGTGACGCTTATGCTAATTTATATCTTCTTTGTTATAGAAATTGGACTGTTGTTGAATTTGATTGGGATGTAGAAATCGCTTATCAAGAATCTAATAATTATCATGGCTAATAAACTACGAGTAGATAAACTTTTATGTATTGACGAGACCGGTATGCCACAAGCACCGGATATTAAACAACTTCTTGATAAAGACGTTCAGTTACTTTGGCTTAGAGATAAGACTAAAGATAAAAGTCAATATATTAAAGAAGTTGGTGTTATCTATTATCTTGCAGACCCTAAAGGTCCTTGTAAACAAGAAGGACTTAGCGATAATGAAGCTATTAAAAAAGCTATTGAAAACTTTGATTTACCTAAGACTTATCAACCGGATTTACTTGTTTGGAAACTTGCCAAACGTTATTATAATGCGGAGATAACTGTCGCTGGAACTGCTGTTGAAACTCTTCTTAGAAGTATCCATAATGTTGCGTTGGCTGCTAATAAGATGAATGAAATACTTACTGATAAACTCAATAACGAAATGAGTATTGAAGAAGCTAATACTGTTATTGGTATTATGGATAATCTTAATAAAAAGACTGCTGAAATTCCAGCACTTATGAAAGCGCTTAATGCTGCTAAAGAGAACTTACTTTATGAAGAAGAACAAGCTGTAGCTCGTGGTGGTAATGCTGTCATGAGTTCAATGATAGAAGAATAAGTTATGTTAGAACTAAGAGATAAACGATATAATGATATACGTCTTGTATTTGATGAGCCTCAACATAAATACACAGATACTTTAGGTAATGGATATATATCCACTACTACAATTCTTCATAATTATCAACCTAAGTTTGATAAGAGCTATTGGTTGAGAAAGAAGTCCAAAGAGTTGGGCATATCAGAGAAGAAGTTGGAACAACAGTGGGATACTATTAAAGACGAAGCTTGTGAACGTGGTTCTAATACTCATAATGGTCTTGAAGATGGTATTAAAGGAGGAAGTCAATTTAAGAAAGCTATTCAATATCTTGAAGCTCGTCAAACAGGTGAAATGATTACCGTTGCCGATATACCTACTATTCTTGGTAACTATCGTCTCTTAGATTTATCTGAATTTATTGAACTTACTGAAAATAAGTATCCACAGATATATGAAGTGTTCCAACGTTATACCGATAATGGTTATCAGATATATGCGGAAATTGGAACGTTTCTTATTGACTTTCTTGTTAGTGGTACTATTGATGTTCTTCTTCTTCGAGAAGATAAGTTTGTAATTGGTGATTGGAAAACGAATCGTGGTGGACTTAAATTTGAAGCTGGTTACTTTAAGAAAGATAAAAGTCAAAAACCAGCTCAAACTACAGATATATGGGTTCCTAAACAAGACTTTCTTCTACCTCCTGTTAATAATCTTCCTAATTGTAATGGAAGTGTTTATAATCTACAACTTAGTATGTATGCTTATATGGTAGAACTTATTCTTGGTATTCCTTGTATTGGGATGTGGCTTTGTCATATTGATTCTGACTTTGAACTTAATGAGTATGGACAACCTAAACGTTTTCCTGACGGACTATATCATATTAAAGAGAATCCTAAAGAGAAAACAACATTCCATATTATGCAGTATCGTAAACAAGAAATTGAACTAATACTTAATGATAGACGTATGCAGCTTGAAGCTGGTGCTGTTAATACACAATTTAAACTTGATTTATAATGAGCTTAAAGAAAATGATTGGAGGACTGGTCGGAGTATTACTATTAGTATTACTTTGTATTCCGGGAATGATGCAATGTCATTATGAAAGTAATCCTGCTAAACAAATTATATATGTTCCTACTCCTGATACAATGACTATTCAAGAAGTTGTTTATCTTAAAGAAGAACTTCGTAGATGTCAAGATAGTCTTAGGATTATTCGTACTGATAGTACAATGAGTGAAGAACTATTTGTTGCTAAATATAAACTTGAACGTATTCGTTATTATAATGATATAGCTGCTAAAGGTAATAATATAAAGTATCTTCGTGGTTGGATTAATAGAGTTCTTAATGAATAAACTATGAAAGATTTAGAAGTTATTGATAAACGTAATATTGTGTTTGACGAAAATTATCGTCGACCAAGAAAAGTTATTCGTATTAATATAGCTACTGGTGAACGACAAGAATATGGTAGCGCATATTGGGCTGCTGAATCTATTGTCACTACAAGTACTGAAATACGAGTTACTTGTAATCGTAATGAGGGTCTAAAGAAACCTCAATTTCAAAGAAAAGGTTATTATTTTATTTGGGGAGATTAATAAGTTATGGCTGAATTTGCTAAAGCATATAAGAAACTTGAAGTTGCAGAAGGAGGTTATGTAAATGACCCTGATGATGCAGGTGGAGAAACTTATAAAGGTGTTTCTCGTAGAGCTAATCCTAATTGGATTGGTTGGATTATACTTGATGATTTAAAGAAACATCATCCTAAAACATTTGCTGATATTGCTAAGAACACTCCACAGCTTGAAAAGGCTGTTTGGGACTTATATAAAAAGAACTATTGGGATTGCTTTGAACTTGATACTATTCCTAGTCAGAAAGTTGCAGAACAATTATTCGATACTAATGTTAATTGTGGTAAGCTTGCTGCTATAACTACTGCTCAAAGAACTCTTGGAGTTCCTGTTACTGGTAAATGGAGCAAAGAATTACATGATAGTCTTGCTGCAATTAAGTAGATGCTTAAATACGGTTACTGATACTAATTAACTAAATCAATAGAATTATGAAGAAGTTATTAATAATTGTGGTAATCATAGCGTTGATAAGCCTTAGTCTACAAATAGTGATAATTAACAAGATAAGTAGTGTAGAAGTTACGAATTTAAAAACAAATATAGACTCTGTTATTAATAAAGTTCGGATTGATTCTATTGAGTTAGTTATCAAAGAGAAAGATTCTACTATTGTTCATATTAAAAATACTATAAGAGATGAAATTGATAAAGCTAATGCTCTTAGTGATAGCTCTTCTGTTGAGTTGTTCGAGAGGTTGGTGTCAGAGTGATGCTACACATCCCCTACGGGGGGACACAACGAAAGTAATTGTCAGTATCGACTTAATTCGCAAAGCTAATATTAAGCTGATTGAACATAGACATTGTCCTGACATTATTAATGCTAAAGATACTATCATTAGACTTGAGAGACTTAAATATCATACTCTTGATAGTATTTATAATGCTGAACTTGCAAAATGTTATAATAACGTTCAAGTACTTCAAAAACAAGTTAATTCTACCAAACGTAGAAACAAGATATTAGGCGGTGCTACTATTGGTAGTGTCGCCATTGTTGTATTGACACTATTGTTAAAGTAGATGTTATGGCTAAAGAAGAATATCCTTTTAAACAATTTATAGAAGAAGATAAGAGTCGTTATAAGACTGCTACTGAAGCTGGTTACTATGACCCACATAATTATTTTCTTATAGGTGATAGTGGTGGTTTTCTTATGAATATTAGACCGGGTAGGTTTGTCCATACGAATAAGTTTACAGTTATGGCTGATACTTATCTTCGTGATAATAAATATACTCATTATAAGCCTGATAGTATTCCGCATAGACAACTTCGTCGTCGTGAATGTGATAGACGTAAAAATGGATTTGATGCTCCTTGTTGGCTTAATGAACATGGTCAGATTGAAGATATTCATATAAGTGGAGATTATTATAACTATCTTAATTATACACGTATGGAACTTACCGATGATAGTACTCTTGTTATTGGTAAAAACGTTACTACTGCTGAAAAGAAATATGCTTTTCCTCGTTTTATAGATGCTCAATTCTGGACACATAATGTTCTTGAGTTTGCTAAGAATAATGGTTTTCATCTTATTATTGTTAAGACTCGTCGTGGTGGTTTTTCTTATATGATGGCTGCACGTGCAAGTAATGCTGTTAACCTTAGAAAACATAAAGTATTTATTAATGTTGCTGCTGATAAAAAGTATCTTACTAAGAAAGGTGGACTTACTGACTTTGCTGTTGCTAATCTTAAATTCTATGAAGAAAAGACTCCTTTTAAAAGAGGAATATTTAGTCCTACTGTTGAAGACTTTCGTCTTGGATATAGACTTCCTAATGGAGTTGAAGCTGAAGATAGTTGGCAAAGTTCTCTTATTAGTGTATCTGCAAATAATGACCCTGACTGTGCTATCGGTAAAGATGCTATTGGTGTCAATGTAGAAGAGCTGTCCACCATGCAGAACTTTGATGACTTTATGAAAGTTACTGAACCTGCTATGACTGTTGGTGATATTACTACCGGTATGTTGGTTGCTTGGGGAACTGCTACTGCTACTAATATGCAAATATTTGAACAGAACTTTTATAATCCTCTTGCTTATAATTTTATGCCTTTTGAAAATGTTTGGGATAAAGATGCTCGTGGTGAGATTTGCGGATTCTTTAAATCATTTGCTTGGGGTATAGAGGGAGTTATAGATGGACAATATGGTGTGGACAAATGGGGTAATAGTGATATTGAAGTAGGTCTTAAACTTGCTGCTCGTGGACGAGCTAAGAAGAAAAAAGATGCTAAGTCTTTCTCTGATTATCTTGGTTATATTGGACAAAGAGCTTTGTTTCCTGCTGAATCATTTAGTAGTGCAAGTGAAAATATCTTTGTTGGTGAGAGATTTAATCAATGGGAAGAAAGACTTCGTGTTGATAGTAGTTATAAGTTTTATGTAGATGGACAACTATTTAGAAATGAAGCTGGTAATGTAGTTTTTAAAAGTAATGCTCGTATAAAAGCTGAAGACCCTACTGCTAAAGTTTATGATTGGATTCAAGGTGTTCCTCGTAAAGGTAATGAAGACCCACATGGTTGTGTAAGAGTTTGGTTTGCTCCCGAATATGATGAATATTATGTTAATGATAAACGTATTCGTGAGATTAAACAAGGAACTTATGTTGTGACTTATGACCCTGTTGGTATTGATAAAGATAAGAATGAAATTACTGATAAACATTCTCATAATAGTATTCATGTTTGGGAAATGCCTAATGAACGTAATGGATTTAAACTTAAAGTCTGTGCTGCTTATTATGGTCGTCCTGATAAACTTGAAGAAGCTGATTATATATTTCTAATGTTATGTATATGGTATAATGCTGTTGGTACTGGTATTCCAGAAGTCAATCGTGGTGAAACTGTATCTAACTTTAAGAAATGGAGAATGCTTCGTTATCTTGCTCATGAACCTCTTTATGTTTGGGATGCTAATATAAAAGAAAAGGTTAGTAGTACTTACGGTTATATTATATCTGAAGGAACAAGAAAACTTGATGCTCTACGACTATTTAAAGAGTTTCTTTGGACTCCTATTGGTAAAGACGCTAATGGTGAAACAGTATATATGTTTGAACGTATATATGATTACCAAGCCGTATTGGAGGTTAAAAAGTGGAATCCTATGGGTAACTTTGACCGACTATCAGAAATGTTATTGATAGGAATATACTGGAAAAGTATAGATGTTAAGGGTAAGATTGAACTATCAAGTCGTAAAAGACTTGAAGATGCAGATAGCCCTAATGATATTATGGAAAGAGAATGGTTTTAATTTAATACAAATATTAATATGTCTGAACATGAAGTTTGGAAACCTTGTGCAAAACATCCTAAATATATGTGTAGTAATTTAGGTAATATTGCTAATATAAAAACATGTTTTCTATTAAAACCTCAAATAAATAGAAAAGGATATTATACTGTTACTTTAAGTGATGTTTATAAACATCCTATAAAATATAATCTTCATAGAATTATAGCTGAAACTTTTATTCCTAATGATAATCCTAATAATAATCATGTTAATCATAAAGATGAAAACAAACTTAATAATAGAATAGATAATCTTGAATGGTGTAATAATAAATATAATCATAATTATGGTACTATTAAAGAACGAATATCTTCTGCTTTATCTTATGGAATAGTATGTCAATGTACAAAAGATAAAACTATTATAAATGAATATTCTTCTGCTAAACAAGTCATTAAAGATAAATTCTATATTAGAAAGATTCTTATTAGGAACATTAATAATAGATTTTATAAAGGTTATTATTGGTATTATAAAAAAGAATTAAATAGTAATTTATGAACTTAGATTATATGAATATAACTTATTTTCCTAAACAGAGAGTAAGTTATGAAGAAAGGCAACAGAGTTCTTGGTATGCTAACTGTTGTGATGGTGTGATTGCTCTTGCGCAATCTATTAGGGATTCAGAAGAGGATGCTGACGTAGATGAAAAGTTTGATATTCTTCATGGTAATATACCGGAAGAATATTATCGTAAAGCTCTTAATCCTTATAATGCTACTCAAGACAAGTATAAACGTTTTCCTGCTACGATGCGTAATTATGATTTAATGGGTGGTGTTATTAGACGTTATGTTAGTGAATATCTTAAGAATCCTCATGATTTTATTGTTGGTGCTAATAATCCTGAAGTGGTTCTTGCCAAAGATGCGAAACTTACGCAAGAACTAATGGGACTTGCTGAACAAGCTATTGCTGCTGAAATTCAAAGAGCTTATCAAGAATTTATTAATGGTGGTAATGACCCAGCTCAATTTAATCCCGCATCTGAAATAGATGTTGAAGCTTTCATTAAAGAATTTAATGAGAACTATATTGATGATATTACTATTCAAGGACAACGAATACTTAATGTGATTCGTGACCTTACTGACGATATGGCTCTTTATATTAGAGCTTATTTTGAATTTGTTTCCTTTGGTCGCTGTTTTACATATACTGAAATTGCTGGAACTAAACTTATCAAACGTGTAGTCAGTGTTCGTGATGCTTATCCTGTACCTAATGATAGCACTCTTGTTGAGGATTATGATATGTTTGCTGAACGTCGTAAACTTAGTTATCAACAAATCATGGATGAATTTGCTGATTATCTTGACGATGACCAAATTGCTTTCTTAGATACTTATTATGCTCGTGATACTGTAAACGGTGGAAGTGAACGTGCTCTTCTTAACTTTGATAAATATTATTCTTATAATAAAGATATTTGTTCTAAGTTTACTCCGGAAGAACGTAAGAGATTCCAAGATGACAGACCTATGGCTCGTGACCTTAATAGTGGTCTTTATGATGTATGGCACGTTGTTTGGAGAGGTGAAGTAAAACGTGGTATTCTTCAAACTCAAATTAATGGATTCATTACTGAAACAGTAGTTGATGAAAATTATGTTCTTAATCCTCAAGCTGGTGATATTAGTATTGAATGGGTATGGGAACCACAGGTTTATGAATCAGTTCGTATTGGTACTCGTAATACAGCTATTTATCCTTATAAGTATAGACCTATCGCTTATAACCGTAATGGTAAGCTTCCTTATAATGGTCTTATGGAACTTATTCCTGGTTATGGTAGATTCAGCATTGTAGACATTATGTTACCTTATCAAGTATTTGGTAATATAGTTGCTTATCATAGAGAAATGGCTATTGCTAAGAATAAACTTAATGTTCTTCTTGTTGCTCGTTCTCTTCTTGGTAAAGTTCCTGAAGATACTATCTATAAGATGGCTGCTGATGGTGTACTTTATATTGACGATACTGATGATACTGGTATGGTTAAAGCGGCACAGACTCGTATGTTGAACGCAGATACAAGAGATTATATCACTCAACTTACGAATCTTATTAATGCTAACGAACAGAAAGCTATGTACCAAGTAGATATGACTCCTCAACGTTATGGAGAGATTGCTACATCTGCTGGTAAAGGTACTACCGAAGAAGCTATCATTCGTGGTTCCATGGGTAGTGTTATTATAGAGTTTATGTTTGACATTATGCGAGAGCATGATTATAATAGAGATATTGACTATTCTAAATTAGCTTGGATTGACGGTCTTAATACGTCTTATCGAGATAATAATAATCAGATTCGTTATATGTCTCTTGATGTCAATAGTCATATTCTTGCAGACTATGTTATTAAATGTAAACTTTCTGCTCGTGAGAAAGATAAACTTGACCAATATCGTGAACTTGCATTTAGTGCTGCTCAAAATGGAGATACAAGAATTGCCGCTGCTGCTATTGAAGGAGATAACTCTGCGGAGATTAAACGTATGCTTGATGAACTTGCTGAACTTAATCAACAACATGAAGAACAATTGAAGCAAATGGATGCTCAAAATGCAGAAATGCTTCAACAATATGAACTTGATAAGATTGCTGCTAAAGGTGAACAAGATAGACAAACTCTTGAACTTCAAAAATATCTTGATAGTGAGATAGAAATGATTAAGGCTAATGCTAATATTATGAGCTTTGATAATGGTCTTAGTGACGCTACTAAAGCTGCTGCTGAACAACGTATGCAAGAAGCATCTAATAATCTTGAGCAACAAAAGATAGGTATGGAACGTGAGAAGATGTACCTTGAAGCTAATGCTAAAGATAAAGAAGTTGCTGCTAAGATATATGATAGTAATGTTAAACTTAAAGTTGCAAAAGAAAATAAGAATAGATTTGATAGACCGAAAGCTGCTAAATCTAAAAGTAAATAAGTAAATTACGTTTCTGTTGGTGGATGGGCTATTACTGCTTGTGAAAGTGGTGGTAGCCTTTTTCTTTTATGTTGACAATTCTTTGCATCCTCTACGGGGCACAGAATCGAGCTGTATTGGCTTTTGCATCAGATTCGATAGATTGTTCACAGTAACTATTTTTGTCGTATGATGGGCAAGCTATGTAGGTCTACTTGCGTGTCTTGCTAATAGTGAGTTGGAGTGTAGGCAGTCCGGCAGTAATTAAATAGATAACAAATTTATCCAGCTCGTAGTCCTTATCAGAAACGTGCTATTATATAAGGTATAAATAAAAATTATATTTGTCATGTAATAACTAATAAACATATAGACGTATGCCTGATTTTGGATATGGAAATGCTGGCGGTGGAGCTGCTGATAATGGCGGTGCTGGCGGACAAGGAACTGATTTGGATACCGGTAAATTAGATAATGCCGGTGCAGGTAGTACAGGTTCTGCTGATGATATTACTACTGTTTCTCCAGATAATAATGGAGATGGTGATAATAACAAAGGTGGAGCAAATGGTACAGGTGATGGAAACGGTGGAAATGGCACTGGAAACAATGGTAATGGTAGTAACGGTGACGGTAATGGAGATACTGATGTTGACCTTGCTGAAGGAACTACTATTGAAGTTGGCGAAGATAGCTATACCGTTGACAAAGATGGTAACTTAGTTGATAAAGATGGTAATGTCTTTAAAGAAGCTAAGGATGTTAAAGATTTCATTGCAAGTTTTGAAGTAGACAATGGTGACAATGAAATTTCTATTGATGCAATTAAGGACACTCTTGGTGTAGACATTGTTGATGAAGATGGAAAGCCTGTTGAATTTGACAATACTCCTGCCGGAGTTGCTGCTTATGTTGAATCTGTTATCGAACAACGCCAAGAAGAGTTTGCTCAAGCTGGTGTTAATCAACTTCTTGAACGTTATCCTATCGTTTCTGATGTGATTAATTACTATGTTGCTAATGGCAATTCTCTTGATGGATTTGGTGAAGTTAAAGACAGAAGTAATATTACGATTGACGAACAGAATATAGCACAACAAGAAGCTATCATTCGTGAAAGTTTTAAAGAGTTCAATAAACGTGGCAATGTAAATGAGTATATTCAATATCTTAAAGATAAGGGTACTCTATTTACTACTGCTCAAGAAGAACTTCAAGGACTTATTGATGCTGACAATGCGGCTAAAGAAGAAAGAGCACAATTAGCTCGTGAAGCTGCTGCTAAAGAGCAAGAAGAATCCGATAAATATTGGAATGGTGTCCAAGAAGTTATTAAGAATCGTAAGATAGCTGGTTATGAGATTCCCGAAACTATTATTATTAATAGAGACGGAAAGAAAATTGCTGCTACTCCTACTGATTTCTTTAACTACGTTTATCAAGTAGACGAACAAGGAAATAGTCGTTATATTAACGAACTTGCTGCTATGACTCCTGAACAAAGACGAGATGATTCACTGCTTCGTGCGTATCTCCGATTCACTGGCGGTACTTATGCTGACTTAGTTAATTTAGCTATTAAAGACCAAGAAGTTAAAAAGCTTCGACTTACAGCTAAAGAAAATAACAAACGTACAGCTCGCATAATTCCTCCGACTTCCGGTAAACCAAAGGGAAGTAAAACAGATTTTGGTTATAATCAATAACTAAATTTTACTGCGTGTATGTATAAAATGCGTGTTATCAGCACTGGTAATTATGAAGATAGAGGTTATTCTAATGAAGAATCTATCGCATATTTACAGTTGCAAAAACCTGTTGAAATCAACAGTTTTCTAACTTATAATTATGGTCTTGATGATGACCGTTTCCCTCTTAGTTTTATGACAGAGGGACAAGGTGCTGGCGGTGTCGTTGATATTGATACTGTTCAGTGGACTTGGAAGACAATGGGACGTTACAAGTTTACGGACTTTGTTACTTACTTCAATACTGCTGTTACTAAACCGGGTCTTGGTGGAGTTGAATTTGAAGTTCACTTCTCAACTCATTGGTTTATTGAACAACATGGTCTTATTGGACCTGATGGTAAGACTTCTGTTCGTATTCAGAAAGACTTGGGAGAATCGGCTTATGGTTATGGTTACATTCTGAAACTTGATACAGTTAATCCTGAAGCTTTTGTTGACCCTACTCTTCTTGCTAAAGGTAAGTATTGGTCACTGACTGCTCCTACGGTTTCTGAATCATATTCTAAGGGTAACCGTTCTAATACTATGGGACCGGGTAAGATGACAAGTCAACTTGAGTTCTATCGTCATAGTAAAGAGATTGCCGGTAACCTTGCTAATGTTATTACTGAATATGAGTTCGAAGGAGCTGGTGGCGGTAAGAGCCGTTTGTGGATTAACGAAGAGATGCGTCAGTTCAATCTTCATATGCGTGTTCTTGGAGAAGAACGTCTGTGGCTTGCACAGTACAACCGTATGGTAGATGGTACTATTACTCTCAAAGACCGTGATAACGGTAAACCTATTCCTCATACTGCCGGTATGCTTGAGATTTGTCGTGAAAGTAACTATGATACTTATGGTGAGTATCTTACTTTGAACAAACTTAAGAGAACTGTTGGTGATGTTCTTGACCGTGATACAGACGAGGGCACAATGAATATCGTACTCATGGCGGGTAAGGGATTCTTGGAAGACTTCGACGAAGCAATGAAGATAGACGCCAAAGAGAACGGCTTCTTGACTCCGCTGGGTGACAAAGAAATTCAAGGTAGTGGTAGCAATCTTGAATATGGTGCTTACTTCCGTAAATATAAGACTGTTGACGGTCATACAATTACTTGTAAACACTGTTCTTTATTTGACAAAGGTACTGTTGCCGAAGCTGCAAAACAGAATGGATATATTCATCCAAGAACTGGCTATCCTATGACTTCGCATCAAGCTTGCTTTATTGACTTCTCTTCTTATAAGGGACATCAGAATGTTCGTCAAGTAAGACAGAAAGGTCAGATTTATAAGGCTAAAGTTCTGAAAGGTATGACGGATGTTCCTGCATCTTGGGGTGTATCTGATAGCAACTTTATTTCTACGGAAATTGATATGAGCCGTTTTGAAGTCAAAGGCTCTCGTGGTCTGCAAGTGGACAACTCTACGAAGATGTTCATGTTGGAATGTGTACTTTAATTAATCTCTAAACAATAATTAATATGGATTTTAATACAGCTGGTGCTGGCAAAACTGAAGAAGCTATTAATGCTTTAAAAGCTGGCGGAGAAACAGGGAGTTCCCCCGTAGGAGATGAGAACAAGAAAGAACCGATTAAGACTGCACAGCAAGAATCGGATGAAGAACTTGATGCGCCTTTCACTTATAATCGTACTGTAAGTATTGCTTTAATTCAGAATTATTCTCTGTATCGTAAAGCAAATGATAAGGTACTTCCTAAGCGGAGAGATTTCATTGGTTCTTCAGTGCGTAGTTCACAAGTACTTGCATCGAATCGTGCAGAGGTTGAAGCTTATTTTCCTCAACTTCTTGGTCTTTCTCCTAACAATGAGAATTTTATTTCTCGTCTTAAACAGTATTTGAATAATATTCAAGTTCGTGTTGATGAACTCGGAGTTACTTTTGATTGTTCTTTCCAATTTAACCATAAACGGGATTATCTTAAATTTAAGGCTCAAGAAGAAGCTATTGAACTTCAATATAAGAAAGCTAATCGTCAGAATATTCAAGAACTTCGTAAAGCTCTTGATGCTAAGATTATGGCGATTAACAATCTTGAAAGTCAGCTTCATGCTTACGGTAGTCCTGTTAATATAGCTGAATATCTGCTCTATCGTCACTGTTTACTTTACAGAGACATTGCGAAAGATACTGCTATTATTAATAGCGACCCTTATGTGAGATTCTACTTCCGTGATGATACGAAAGATAGAGAACGTCAGCAAAAGCTCCGTCAAGAGATTAACAATGCTAAACGTAACTATGTTGAAGTTATCGGTAATGACGATATGTTTGATGCGGTTTACATTCAGTATTGTGTTATTGCTGGTTTGCCGATTGTTAACTCAATGCTTAACGATAGACTTGAAAAAGAAGTTCAACTTGATAAGTTTAGTACTGCTGAACCGGTTAAGTTTAACAATATTGTTAAGGATAAAGACATTGAGATTAAGTCGTTCATTGAACTGCTTATTTCTCGTGGTGAGTTTGTCCGTTCTAAGTTTAATCAAAACATTACTACGCAGGACGGTGAATTTATCGGTGCTAACATGAAAGAAGCAATAGCTTGGGCTAAAGACCCCGATAACGCTAATGTTATTGCTGCTTTTAAGAACAAATTAAAGTATATCTAATATGACCATAGAGGAGATGCACGTAACGTTCAGAGAACTTGGACAGCAAATGGGTATTCAAACTACTCGTGCTATCTTCTCTGAAAATATTGATATTTGCATTAACTTTGCCATTGACGCTAAAGCTCGTTCCATACTTCGTGAGAATGTTGGAATGAGCTTTTCCGATAAAGTCGCAAGAGATAATGCAAAGGTTAGTCCGATTAACGGTCTATATACTCTTTATACTCATGATAAAGTTAGTGGTGATGCTATAAAAGGAGCTGGAACTAAATATGAACCTTATAACGTTATTCTTGATAGCGATGATGTTTATCTTTATACTGGCTTTGATTGTGCTTACTCTGATAATGATGTAGTACATTGTAGACTTATAGAACGTGAATCTCTTTATGATACACTTGATGACTTTTGCAATAGACCTACTAAACGGTATCCGGTTGTTGCCGTTAATGGTAATAAAGCAAATCTCGTTGTTGATGTCTATACCGGAACAACTGACAATCCGGCTAAACCTGCTGCTATTATCTATACTTATATTAGGAAGCCCGCTGTGGTTATTCTTGATGAAGAAAATCCTGATAACAGTGTTAATTGTGACCTACCTGAATATCTTCATAAGGACATAGTTACGGATGCTGTTAATTATTATCTTCAAAGTTTAGGTAGTAAACCAAGTTCTGACGGAGGTCAATAACTACTTATTAATCTAAAACATTAAGGCTTTATGAGACAATTTATTTTAGCCGCCAATGCTGCTTATCCTACTGCTGTTCCTTTGACAGCTGCTGGGCAGGTTGGTATTACGTATTTGGAAAATGGTGTTGAAACTCTTGTGAAAGATGCTGCTACTGCTGCTAAAATCAAGGGACGTGCTAACATTCTTTGGAAGAATCCGAACACGAAATTAGGACAGATTATTTATCCTATTTTCAAAAAGAACTTTACTTATAGCAAAGGTACTTATACTGCTGCTACTACTTTCGTTGCTGAACTTACAGTTGGCGCTCCGGAAGCATATCAGGATTATAGTATCATTGTTGCAAAGAAAGGTTTGAAGTTCAATGAACGAAACAAATGGACGTCTACGGTACATACCGGAGCTAATCCTACTGCCAATGATGTTGCTTCTAAACTTGCTAACCATATTAATGCGAACTCACAAGGAAGTGGAGTCAAAGCTGTAGCTGCTGCTGCCAAGATTACCATTACTGCACTTGAAGCTGGAAAGGATTATGAAATCGTTCCTGCTGATGGTCTTATGGGAACAATGGTAACTGTTACTACACAAGGTATTCCGGCTTATGGAGATGCTGCTTATGTTGTTGATTTGGCAAAGAAAGCTGCTGCTGATGCTGGATTTGAATATACCTATAATGACTTCGAGGGACTGTATCCTGCTTATCCGCTTAATCCGCTTGCTCAACCTGACAAAGCTGATACTGAATTTACTATCTACACTCTCCGGTTTGCTGAACCGCGCGAAATGAAGACTCGTGATGAAGTTGTTCATCAGATTATTCAGATTGCATATCCAACAGGTTCCGCTGCTATTGCTACTATGGATACAATTCTCGACATTCTTGCTGGTGGTGAAGTGCCTGCTGTAGGTGGCTAATCTAACAGAAGAAAGTTTTAATACTAATTAATTAAGAGAAGCTACTGATATTAATATTATTGTTAATATTGGCAGCTTCTCTTTTTAGTTTGTGACAAATGGAACTAATCGAAGAAGCTCTTGCGCAAGGTATTACACCTGCTATCGTTGTAGCTATATATCTTATTATAACTAAGATTATAGATAATAGAAAAGAAAATGTTCAAATTAAACTTAGTACTGAACTTACTAAGTCTATTAATGCTATAAGTTCTTTTCTTACTGATATTACGAAAAACATTATTGAGAAAGATAAAGATAAATGTAAAGCTGCTATTGAGGATGCGATGTTCTCTTCGGCTATGAGACTTATTAATTTTGTGTCTACAACTATTATTAATAATCATATCGAAGCTAATAAAGAGAATGTTATTGCTAATATCCATAATATAGTTAATACAGAGTTTTATTCGGTTTATGCTACGTTATCTTTATATAAGATTAATGGTGTTAAATCATCTGACGCTCTTAATAAAGATTGGATGGAAATAATTGAGAAAGATATGTTTAATATTGTTTATAATAGTAGTCTTAGTAAAGAAGATAAGATACTTACGTTTACTAATAAGATTAATCTCAAGTTCCAATCTTATGTTACTCATATGACCAATGTTATTATTAAATAATCGAATATGGTTAATCTTAATTTTGAGAAAGTAAAACAAACTGTTATTGATAATGGAGTTAATATTGCTACATTAGAAGATAACGGGTTTGTACTAACTGATGGAATGCTTTGTGATTATCATGTTCTTCTTATCCTTTATCACATGAGAAATGTATATTGTGATGATTTGACTGATGAACAAGCTGAAAATGTCAGTGTAATGTATAATCGTTTAATTGTACAGTCATGATTAGAAATATAGACGGAACTTATATCTACTTAGTAGTTCCTGCTAAGTATGAATGTGTCTATACTAAGCTGCTTGTAAAGATGACCGACTTAGGAATAGATTTGCTTAAAGATTGTGCTTCTACATGTAGAGGAGTAAATAGACAAGTTCTTAACTGTTGGAATATGTTTCATGCTGCTTGTACAGCTTACGAATTAGGTGAAGTTAAAAAAGCGGATTTGCTTATTAATTATATTAATGCTTCTCTTAATTTTGCTTGTACTAGTGAACAAGCTCCTACTATTAGCAATTTTAAGTTGAATGTTACTAATGTTGTAGGTAATCAAACTATCATTATAACAGAAGCTACTTTTAATATTGATTATCCTAATAAAGTTAAGGCAAACAGTCTTAAAATAGTTCATAAAAATACAGATACAGTTATAGCTGAGAACCTATCTGTAATTAGTCCAGTTAGTATTGATTCTGTAAATCTTGATGTTAAGGTTGGAGAAACACATACTTGGTATGGTGTTATAACTGATACTGACGGTAAAGAACATCAATCTAATGATTATAGTATTACTGTTACAGCTTTAGACGCTCCTAGTATTACAGGATTTAAATTAAATATTAATCCTACTATTACAGGTTCGCAAGAAGTTAGTTTAAATAAAGCTACATTTACTATTACTAATAAAGATAATGTTAAACCTAATAGTTTAAGTATTAAATATCTTGATGATAATGATACAATAGCTACTGGTTTATCTATTGATAGTCCTGTAGATTTTGGACCTGTATCTGTTTCTATGATTGCCGGTAAAACTTATCGTTTTCAAGCTACTATTGAAGACAAGGATGGCAAAGAATATAGTTCTAATATTTATACTATTAGTTGTGTACAAAAACCTTCTCCTGCTATAAGTAATTTTAAATTAAATATTGCAAATACTGTTGAAGGCGGTAAGAGTTATAATATTACTCAAGCCACATTCTCTATAACTAATGTTAGTTCTGCTAAAGCAAATAGTCTTAAAATTATTGAAATGGATAAAGATGGTGAAGATTATACTATAGTTAGTAATTTGCCATTAACTAGTCCTGCTAATTTTAGCGCTTATAGTTTAGCTGCCATTGCTGGAAGTACTTATAGATTCCAATGCGCTATTCAAGACGAAAATGGTAATTGGGTTTATTCAGGAATGTACACAGTAGTAGCTACTGCTCCTGTTGAAAGGAATACTATGTATTATGGTCATACTACTGTTAATGGTTCCGAAGGTGCTTTAGCTTTTAAGAATAAGAAAGCTACTGAATTGATGGCTATGCCTCACGAAGATAAGGAAATAGTTGGAAATTCAGAAGTTACTTTTGTTATTCATCAAGAACAAAATGTTCATTGGCTTTTAATACCTACTGAGAAACTTGAACTTATTCATGCCGAATACGGTACTGTTCTTATTACTACTCTATGGGATAAAGAACAAAATAGAGGTGCTTACAAACAACCGTTTGATGCTGGACAATATAACGGAGTTGCTTATACTATGTTCTTCTTATATAGTCCTAGTACCTTTGATGATGATATTAGAATTACTGTAAAAAAAAGTAAATAGTGAATATAAACCTATTATTAGTTTAAATCCTAATGTAGATTCTATTAGTCTTTTAAATTCTGAACCTAAAACATTTACTGTTACTGCTGTACCTGCTGATAATGAAGAAATGAATAATATAAAACATGCTCTTATTAGTGGAAGTAATTTAGATATACAATATGTTGTTTCTAATAATGTTGTTACGTTTACAATTGCTAATACTAATAAAGTTGCTGGTAGATATGATGCTGCTATATATATTTATGTAGATAATACTACGGTCAACACGTTAGTTTCAGTAGATGTTTTAGTTGAAGAAGAAAAGCCAATAGAGATACCAATAACTGACATTATAATTACCGGAAAGACTTTAGGTATAACTAAAGAAGTTATTCATATTATTGGTACTGCTTCTCCTAACAATAATACTAGTATGATTGGTCTTAGAGCATCCTCTACGGGCGGTGGAATTATTACGAATCAATCAAAGTCTAACAATATCTTTGAGTTTGATGTTACGTATGAAGAAGCTGGTGATAAAGTTATAACTATTGAGGATACAAAATCTAATAAACGTTATGACTATAATATTGTTATAGAAGAAGACCAAGGTACTATTGAAGATAGAACTGTATTTATTGGATATAGTAATACTACTACTGTAGACCATCCTTATTTAGATAATGTAGTATATGGCGGATATGTAAATTTAGATTTATTATCTGAAGATACTTTTAATGATAGACTTGATGCTATAAAACTAGTTGCTAAATCTGGGAAAGTACTTAAAGGATGGATTCGTAATTATGGTAATGGTAGAGAATTTTGCGAGAATCTTACTGGTTATGGTAGACTTCGTTTTGAAGAATATGTTAGTGGAGAAAGAGGTAAAATGGATAGTATAGTTAAACTTAGAACTCCATCTTCTCAAGCTTATCCTGCTGGAGAATTATTACCTTATTCTCCTTTATATAATGGAATAACTCTTACTAACAAAAATTATAATGGTAGTATAAGAGGTGTTCATTATAAAATACCTGCTGGAAATTATAAAGTTCGTTTTATTAGTTCTACTGCTAATAATATAGATAGTTATAAATGGGGAAAAGTAATAATTAATAATGTAGATGTTAGTGACCAACTTCCAATAGAGCCTTATATTGAAAAACAACAATGGACTGATTGGATTAATTTTAGCGTTGGAGAAGATAATCTTCTTAATATTTATTTTATTAATACAACTTATACTGATATATGGGCTGGAGATACCAATAAAATTATAGGTTTTAATGCTATTGAAATTGATACTACCAAATATTAAATAAACAATATTAAAACAATTAATATGAATGGAATACCAATTGGAGAACCTATTGTAAATAATGCAGTAGATGAATCCTATAAAATACTTCCAAATATTGATGCCAAATATGGTCCTTATGTTTCTATACAATCTGCTTGTAATATTCTTACAAAAGATAGACGAGCTATAGGACTCACTGTCGGCGTTAACGTTGGAAATGAAATAAAAGAATTTTGGTTTAAAGATGGTATAGAAGACAATCAATTAGTACTTAAAGTTCCTGAAATAGATTTAAGCGATTATGATACTTCTGCACAATCTGATGCTAAATTTCTTGTTGTTAACAATGCTATAAAAGCTACTAATAATGAAGTTAATAAAATAAAACAAGACCTTGCTGATATTGAAGCTGAAAGTAATTCTCCTTATACTAGGAGTCATATGAAAAAACTTCATGTTAAGATAAGTGGAGTTCCTACTGGCACATATACTGTTAGAACTCCTAATCTTAAATATAATGCTGAAAACGTTATTAGCTTTACTACTGATGATGCTAGTGCTTCTACATTATCTGTTATATGGGCTGCTATTAATAAACGTCCTATAAGCGTTCATTCTGCGGATGTTGGCAGTGGTGGCAAAACTTATCAATATCATGCTAATCAATATCTTGCTGGAGATATTCCTCAAGATATAATATTAAAAACTTTCACAGATTATCTTACTTATGAAACTCCTTTTGGTCGTGAACGTATTAAACAAGGAGTTGCTATTTGGCCTTATGCTGGTAATGCTGATGGTTATTTAATGGATAGAGTTGCAGGTATTGATAAGAATGCTAGTAATCTTTATAGATTTATGATGCCTTATCTTCTTTGGGAAGATTGTAATCTTATTTGTAGATATGGCGTTGATTTGTATTATCATAATATTGGTACAGAAGCATTTGGAGCTAGTAGTGATATATACAATGTGATTCAAGGATTAATTGGAGACTTGTATAAAACTAAAACTATGACTGGCAGAATTATGAAAATTATTGCTAGACCTGACGGTAATAATGTTTATATGGATGCTATGTTGGAAATGTCTAAGATTGATATGGCAGTTGCAGAAAATAGTCCTGCTGAAGATTGTAAACCATTTAATCAAACAGAATGGTATCATAAAGTTTGGAGTCGTAGATTTAGTGATGATATTGACGGAGAACTCAAAACTACTTTATCTACTTTATATTCAACTGCTGTTGCTGATAAGAAATGGTTTCATTTTTGTTGTCATACTGCTACTGGAACTTGGGCTGATTTTGTTAAATTTATATCAGATACTTATGGAGATATATCTCATAAGACTTGGTTTACTACTGTTGGAGAACTTTATGAGTTTGAATATTTTAAGAAACATAATAGAGTATTAAATTTCAAAACTGGAAACAATGTAATTGAATTTGATTATGAATTTACTTATAAAGAGAATTTTAATTATAGAGATATAAGTTTAGTTTTTGATGGAGTTAATGTTTCTAGTTTAAGTGGTATTACTATTGAGGCTTATGATTTGTATGATAGTTCATATGTTTGTCCAATTCAGCAATTAGCTGTATATGATAATAAACTCTGGTTACTTCTTGGGGTTGAAGATTCAATTATTGATAATATTGAATATTTTGTTTCTAAATATGAAGAAACTGAAGATACTTTATGGAAAGATGATGCTGAATTTGAATTAACTAAAATAGATGCTGATAGACGTAATACTTTCCAAAATAGAATAAATTCTATTAGTTCTAAAGTTCCTATAACCGCTATAACCAGTGAAGGTAATCAATTATCTTTGACTGATATGAAAGCTCAAACTTTGAATATAATTGTAACTCCAACTACTACAACAGAACGTAATTCTATTAAATGGAAAACTATTGGTAATATTAGTCTTGAAGTAACTAAAGTTTCTGATACTGCAAATGGAGTTAGTTATTCTATTAAGAATACGTCTCGTACTATTGGTAGTTATAGTGGCAACTTAATTTTCTATACTGAAAATCCTGCTGTTGAAAGCAATGCTATACCTATTTCTGTTGTTGTAAATGGTATCGCTATGACTAGTATGACTTTATCCAAATCATCATTAAGTTTGGTCAATAAGATTGGTCAAGAAATTGAAGTAGTTACAATGCCAGTAGATAATACAGATATTGATAAGATTTCCGTTGCAGTTGATGGCGACATTATTGGAAAAATTGATTATGATATTAGTTCTTATAATAATAGTAGATATTATAATGTAAAAGGTATTACTGATGCTATTGGAACTTATACCGGTAGATTAGAATTTTCTGTTGAAGGTAACGATGCTATTGAACCTAAATTTGTTGATGTAACACTTGCTGTTAATGAACAAACAAAACCAATTACAGGTATAACAATAGAAGCCCCAGATAGTATATTAGTTAATCAAATAGCTAATATTACTGCTATTTGTATTCCTACAGATACTACAGAAATGGATAAAGTTACTTTAGAATATTCTGTTAACGGAGCAGCTACTATTATAGATAAAACTATTAATGCCAATGTTGTAGTTTGGCAAGTTAAATTTATTAGAGCTGGAGACATTAATGTTATAATTAGAGGTTCTGGAATTACTCAAGAACATTCTATTAATGTAAAAACTGTACCTGTTGGAGAAGATGATAAAATTATATGTGGCTCTTGTTATAGTTATGGGGAGAATGGTTCTGTTGTTAATTTAGTAGATACTAATTACGGTGGGACTGTTAATATGGAAGAAATGAATGAGGGTGCTATTCATAATCCTGATATGACTATTCTTAAAACTAAATCTGGAAAGGATAGTCAATTTACTAGGAATAATAACAATGTTCCTAGTTTGATATTAGAATTAGGAGGAGAAGCTTATACTTATATGCCAGCTTCCGCAGCTAGTAGTCAAAATGGCAATTTGACTGATATGTTTAGTTCTAATCCGTTATATAAATATATTAATAAGTATAATGGAGTTATGGGTGGAGGATTTTGTCATAATGCTCCTAATGGTAATTATCAAATTAGATTCATATCTTCTACTACTGAACTAAATGATGCTTATGGTAAAAATAATAGAATTTTTATATGTGGGGTAGATAAGACTGCTTTGTTTCCAACAGCTCCATATCAACAAAAGAATGAATGGACTGATTGGATTGATTGTACTGTTACTGATGGATACTTTAGTGTTATATTCTTAACAGAAAAATCTGCTCGTGTTGGTATAAATGCTTATGAAATCAAAATATTAGATTAAGATAAAACTATGAATGGAATACCTATTGGAGAAGCGTTAGTTAATAACGCTGTTGATTCTGAATATAATAATCTACCTAATGTAGATGCTAAATATGGTCCTTATGCTAGTACAGTAGAAGCTCTTAGTACTTTAGCCCAATCTATTCGTGCTATTGGATTAACTGTTGGTATTAAAACTTCTAATGGTATTGTAGAATATTGGTTTAAAAACGGAGTTGCTGATAATAATCTTGTTGTTAAAAATACTGGAGGAGGAGGAAGTGGAGAATCTTATAATATATTTACTGGTAATAATATTATAGAAGATACTAACGTTAATCTTAATTCTTTATTTCCTCAGGCTGTTGTTAAAGATGTAGTTATAGATACTGTTCTTGGAGGATATTATCTTATGTATCAAACAGGAAAATGGATTAAACTTAATGGTACTATTCTTACAGATACAGCTCCTACTGTTACTACAATTCGTGATGTTAGAATGTTAAGTATGAAATAATAAATTTATAGGTAAGATGGCAGTTAAAGATGTTATACCTATTAAATATTGGATTCCCAAGTTGGATTTTTCAGTCCGACTTGGGACTTCTCAGTATTTTAAAGTTATGTACAAAATTTATACAGATAATTATAATACTACTACTGGTTGGACTACATTAAGAGAACAATATCTTATTCAACCAGATGGTACTACATCTGAAAGTGATAAACTTGTACTAACCAATCTTGTAGAAAATAGAGATTACGTTATACGTATTACCGATAGTCGTAACAAGAATTATGATTTTAAATTTAGAACTGGTAGAAATATAGCTATTAGTGATAGTCCTTATTATAATAAGGTACTGATGCCGGGACAAATTTATGACTGGTTTATTAACGGGCTTGATAAAGTAGGAATTCCTACTATTGAAGAGTGTACTTTTTATTATGAATTAAATGCTAAAAAAGGAGTAAGTATTGATACTGATAATTGGGGCAGTATAATGAATTATATTGTTGATGAAGATGGTAATTATGCTCCTACAAGCGAAGATGGTAATTGGAAGAAAGTAGTTGATGTACATAATACTTCTGCTATGGGTGTTTATCTTAACAACACTGGCAGTGGAACTAAACGCATGGTTGCTTTTCCCGCTCTTAAATTTAATGGTTCTACATATGAAGCTTGGCATGCTTATTGGATGGAAGCTGGCGGCGGTGGTATTTCTGCACAAGATGTAAAAGATAAAGGTTTTGATATAGGTTTTTATTTTCTTATAGAAAGTGAAGTTACTAATCGTCCTACAGATACTGTTATTTGCGGTTATGATACAAGCAAAACTAAGAATCTATCTAATGAATTGAATGATTGTTGGAAACTGATTTTTAGAAATAATGGCAATACTGGTTATATTGGCAATCAATATACAGATGAAACTGGTGCAATAAATGCTCATGTAGATACAAGTTTTGCAATAAACAAAGATACTTGGTATTATATTATATTAGGTTCTAGTTCTGCTACAATTTATAACTTTGTTGATGATGCTATTGTTAGTCATACTATTACACTACAATCATCTACTGTTTCTGGTGTAATTTTTAACAATATTGTATCTAATGTTGTTACTCCATTTTTATTTGGAGATGAAACTACAATTGGTGTTGTTCTTTGTAAAGCTGCTGGTGGTATAAGAAATATTGATAGTTTTATATCTAAAGTTTGTAATCCTAAAAAGTTTACTCCTAAGTTAAGACTTACTATAACTTATGATGATTCTACTACTGAAGTTATTAATCAAGAAAGTAAATTTACTTCTGTTATTACTGCTGAAAAAGGTAGTTTTCTTATTGACCCTGATATTATATCTAAACTTACTAAATCTAATGCTATAACAAAAGTTGTCGCTAATATAATTGTAGATAGTAGTACATTTGCTAGTAAGACTTTTAATGGTTATACATATAAGAAAGTTACTACTAATCAAATGGTTACTATTGAACCTCTTTGTCGTGTTGCTAATTATCTCCAAGAATCCTTTGAACTTAGATTTAAAGATGTAGATAATCCTATTGAACATCTTGCCCAATACTTCTTTACCAAACATGGTACTTGGGGTGGTTATAACGGTGGTGTGAATGGACATAATCTTTATTTTAATGGAAAAGGTAATCTTGTTCTTGAGAATCATGGCGACAAATATACAGGTACAGTAAGAGGAGTTAATAAAGAATCTGACGTAACGCCATATACAGGTTATGGTTTTGATGTTGATTATAGTCCTAACCCTTGGGACACAAGAACTAATAAAAACTATCTTCGTGTAGGTACTGCTTTAGTTAGTAATGCTTATTATACTTATGGTAGAGCTGATGTAGTTCTTAAACTTCCTATTGGTTGTTGGGGCGTATGTCCTGCTATTTGGTTATTTCATTATATTGAAATATCTGAATCTGATTATCGTTATAATCTTGAACCTTATGTTCAAAGAAACGCTCAAGGTGGAGGAGAAGCTGGATATTATAGAGTTGTTAATAATGAAATTGATATTGAGCTTCCGTCTCAATTAACTAATGGAGTTCTTGATAACTGGGATATTCTTCCTCAATGTTATTTTGATATGGACGTTATAACTACTGATTTAGTTATAGGTGTAAGAAATGGTAGTGAAGCTGATACAGGTTTATTCCAACTTAATAATATTAGTAATCCTAAATCTAAGTCTAGTTGGACTAAAGTTGGTCCAGTTATAATTCCAAGATATGAACCAAGTTTTCAAAACGTTAAGTTCAATAATTGGATTGGAGAACGTGAAACTGGTTCAGGTTGGGCTGCTCCTGTATATGAGAATGGAGTTATTAAATATACTGCTGAAGAAGTTTACAAAGGTAAAGTTGATACTGATATACTTAAAGAAGAATATCATTCTCAATTACTTCATCTTGCTAATAATCTTAATGGTTATGCTGATGGTAAATTTCATAAGTGGAGTATTGTTTGGCTACCAAGTAGAACTCTGTTGTTAGTTGATGATGTTGTTGTTAGTGAGAATCGTGGATTTGTTCCATTTAATCAAATGAAACTTACGATAGCTGGATGGTTTCCTACTATGCCTGCTGCTTATAAAACTGTAGTTGACGAAGAAGGTAATGAAACTAAACAAGCTATTGGAGTTGTCGATAGGGATGGTATTCATATTGCCGCTGGTGGTATAATGAGTAAAGTTGATGATACTTCCGAAGGTTCTATTGGTACATGGGCTGGTACTAGAGCCGATTGGGGCATTTGTCAAATGGAAGTTGAATCTATTAAATGGGATAAATATAATATAGGAGATGAAGTTAACTTTAATGGAAAAGTTACTAGAATCGAATCATATCCCGAAGCTCTAGGAGAATCATTTCCTGAATCTGGTCTTAGAAGTATAGTTTCACCATAACATAAAACTAAAATTATGGCTGCACCTAAGTTTTCAGAATATACATATAAAGTATCTTATAGGATTAATAAAGATAGTCAAGAAGAAATTATTTTAAGTGAAGGACTTAGAATAATAGAAGCTAAGACTAATATTATTAACGATAACGGAGAATCTGTAGAAGCTCCAAATCCTAATTATGATTATTTTATGGATACTCTTATTACTAAAGTTACTCCTATTAAAGATGCCATACTTATTATAACTAGAAACGAAATATCTGATGGAAGTTCTATAGTTGTACCTAATAAAGTTATTTATAATGGAACTATAGAATTTCTATCTTATGATAGACGTCTAGGTATATTAATTAATGACACAAAAGTAGGAGATAGTAATATTAAGAGAATTTTATTTCAACTTCTTAATGTTAATGATACAGAACGTATTCCTTGTAGATATGTTATTTCAGGTATAGATTTTACAGATGTTCCTAATACCGAACAACATATTGATATATCTTATAAGAAAACTTCTGATAATGATTTTATTCCATTAGAGACTAATCTTGTTGTTCCAATTAATGGAACTCTTGATGGTATAGAACTTGGAGAACTTCCTGACGATACTGAATATACAATTAAAGTTTATCATAGAGAAGCAGAAATTGAAAAATTATTCACATTTTACACAAATATAGTTCCTACAATTGGAACAAATCCTATATTGGGGCGCATAGAATGGAATGGAAGAGTTGTTAGACTTGATGCTCGTAATGTTAAGATGCTTATGTATCCTGATATACAAGCAGTAGATTGGATGTTTCCAATGGATTATTCTACTAAAGCTTTTGCTGGTCTTATATCTTCTCTTTGGACTTCTGATGGTTATGAAACTAATGATGAAGATTATCATTTTGTAAAAAGAACTAGCTTTGATAATGATGATGAAACTTATATAGGTTGTCATATTAATAAAGACCATTATATAGGACTTCCTATTAATTATTATAATCCTCAACTTACTAATGAAGAAAATGCTTATCAAAATATTAAGTATAGTTCTTTATTTATAACTCAAAATGATACTTATAGAAATACTATATTTATTAAGTTTTATAT